>ENA-OQNA01000065-OQNA01000065.1-human-gut-metagenome-genome-assembly--contig:-NODE-65-length-35711-cov-5.568992_pt1 | contig 35711 bp, 30 predicted proteins | sample MGYA00242625_ERZ504872 | MGnify/ENA primary metagenome ERZ504872 (study PRJEB26092, sample SAMD00036425) | human gut metagenome | host: Homo sapiens | study: EMG produced TPA metagenomics assembly of...
GCTTGTCCGGGACGATGCCGCCATGGAATCCATTATCGCCAAGGTCATGGAGCTGCAAGACCGAGAGAACACCAACCTTCCTCTCTATGAGAAACAGCTCCGGGATGCAGAATCGGGTATCCAGAATATGCTCAACGCAATTCAAGCCGGAATCCTCACCAGTTCCACCAAGGAACGGTTGGAACAGCTCGAAGAAACCAAGCGTGAGCTTGAAGCCCGCATTGCGGAAGAAAAGCTGGCAAAGCCAAAAATCAAAGAGGAATTTATCCGTTTCTGGCTGATGCGCTTCCGTAAACTGGACATGAGCCTGAAAGACCAGAGGCAAGCGTTGGTGGATACGTTCATCAATTCGATTTATCTGTACGATGATAAGGTTTTGATAACCTTTAACTATAAAGAAGGTACACAGACCATCACGTTTGAGGAAGCGGCCCAAGCCGCATCAAAGGAAAATGGTTCGGATTTGGATTGCTTTACTGCACCAAGAAAAACCAGTACACGTTGTGTACTGGTTTTTCTTTTTGTCTGCACGATGGAAGGGGCTCGAACAAGGCGGCGGCGCCCAGCGCCGCAAGCAATCAGTCCAGTGCAACAACGACGACCGCAGCCTGCGGCTGAAACAGGGAGGAGTTGTTGGGGCCGCGTTCTGATTTTTCAAAGCCCTGCCAAGGGGCTGCGGAAAAATCAGCTAACGCAACCCGTTGCTGTTGCTTAGCCTGCGGGTCCAAACCCGTAGGAATGTCTACCGTGGAAGCTGTGGATCGAAAGATTTCATGGCTTTTTTGTTTTGTGAGCCATGGGTGCACGGTTTCTGCACGGTGGGTGTTATCCATGTCCGATGATGTAGGGCGCTGAATTGCTTTGCAATCAGTGCCCTTTTTTGCATCAGGTGAGCAGGGCTAAGCGGAGCTTTGCCTTCATTTCCGGGTCGGCATCCTTGAGCAATTCCAAAAGAGCCGTCATGGAGATGGTGGGTTCGCCACCGACCTGCTGCGGGATTTCCTGCGGCGGGCACAGCTCCTGCATCACGGTCTCCAATCTGGGGCAGGTCTCCTTCCCGGATGCGGTCCGGCGGGAGCTCGTGCGGCTGGATTTTCTGCTGACACCCCGGGCGCACTCCCCCTACAACTGCGGCATCGCATCGGTGGGCGATACCCTGAGCCTGACCATCACCCGGCGGGGAAAGGAAGCCGGGGTGGAGAAACGATTCGTGACCGGTCTGGTGCGGCGGGGCATCGTCCCGGCGGTCGTGAAAGACGAAACCCTTACAGCCGGCCTTCTTCCAGCATCCGGCGCACCTCGTGCAGGCTGGCGCACTCGGCGGTGTACAGGCGGCGCATCTCGTCGTCCGGCTGGGCAAGGTCCGGCACCATCACGGTCACAAAACCGCCGGCGGCCCCGGCGCGCACGCCGTTGTAGCTGTCCTCCAGCACCAGGGTGTGTTCCGGTGCGATGCCCAGCATCTCGGCGGCCCGGTAGAAGATCTCCGGGTCCGGCTTGGAGCTGGTGAACTGCTCCCCGCTGATGACGGCCTTGAAGTAGTGGGTCAGGCCCCAGCCGTCCAGATGATGCCGGATGGAGGCCATACGGCTGGAAGAGGCCACCACCATGGGGATGTGCCGCTGCTCCAGCCAGGCCAGGATCTCGTCCAGGCCGGGCTTTTTGGGCGGCGGGGCCAGAAAGGCCGTCTCACCCTGCTCATGCAGGGCCTCGATGATGCGGTCGGGGTCGCAGTCCGGCCCATAGAACCGGCGCAGCACCGCCCGCATGGAGTCGCCTGCGGTGCCGCGGGCGGCTTCGTCCAGCCCCTCCTTATAAGAAAGGCCCAGCCCGGCCAGTGCGGGTTCCCACAGGGTGGCCCAGATGCGCTCGGTGTCGAACATCAGGCCATCCATATCAAAAATGACGCCCTGGATCATAAAACAAAACTCCTTTCCGGGTCAAAAACACGGTTTGTACCCCTATTGTATCATTTTTTTTAGCAGTTTGCACATACATCTGCTCATAATTTGGCGCAACTTACCCGTCCCAAAGATGAAAGATTTTGCGATTCCTTGCAAAAGCTGGTCATCCTATTATAATAGAAAACAACATTCGGCGTTTCGGGCGCAGGAACTGTGCAGCGCCCGTGATCAGGAAAGAGGGAAATTTATCATGTTGGATATCAAGATCACCCGTACCACTTCTCCCAAGGAGAAGCCGGACGAGAACAACCTGGGCTTTGGCAAGAAGTTCACCGACCATATGTTCGTGATGGACTACACCGAGGGCGAGGGCTGGCACGATGCCCGCATCGTCCCCTACGGCCCCTTTGAGCTGGACCCGGCTACCGTCGTGTTCCACTATGCTCAGGAGATCTTCGAGGGCATGAAGGCTTACCGGACTGCGGATGACACCGTCCAGCTGTTCCGCCCGGACTGCAACGCAAAGCGTTTCCAGGATTCTGCCGACCGTCTGTGCATCCCCAAGATCCCTGTGGAAGATTACATCCAGGCTGTGGAGACTCTGGTGGATGTGGACCGTGACTGGGTGCCCCACTCTGACGGCGCTTCCCTGTACATCCGTCCCTTCGTATTTGCAAACGATGTGGGCCTGGGCGTGCACGCTTCCAAGCACTATATCTTCTGCATCATTGCTGCTCCGTCGGGCGCTTACTACGCCGAGGGCATCAACCCCGTGCGCATCTATGTGGAAGACGAGTACATCCGTGCCGCTCCCGGCCTGACCGGCTTCACCAAGTGCGGCGGCAACTACGCTGCTTCCATCAAGGCCGGTGAGCTGGCCGAGGAGCAGGGCTACGCACAGGTGCTGTGGCTGGACGGCGTCGAGAAGAAGTACGTCGAGGAAGTCGGCAGCATGAACATCATGTTCAAGATCGACGGCAAGGTCTACACTGCCGCCACCGTGGGCACCGTTCTGCCCGGCGTCACCCGCCGCAGCTGCATCGAGCTGCTGAAGGACTGGGGCTATGAGGTCGTTGAGGGCAAGATCGCCATCGCCGACATCATGGCCGCTGCCCGCGAAGGCAAGCTGGAAGAGGTGTTCGGCACCGGCACCGCTGCCGTTGTGTCCCCTGTCAAGGAGCTGGTCTGGAAGGGCGAGCACGCTTACATCGGCGACGGCAAGATCGGCCCTGTCACCCAGAAGCTGTACGACACCATGACCGGGATGCAGTGGGGCAAGATCCCCGACACCAAGGGCTGGATCGTTCCGGTCGAGAAGAAGTATTGATATCCTCAATTCTCCATTCAGAATTTAGCAAGCGCCGCCAGGCATCCGCTCGGCGGCGTTTGCTGTATCATGGCGGCAGCCCTTCCGTCAAATTTCCGAAAATTTCCGGCGCAATTGCTTTCTTTCCTGCACAGTGTTAAACTGATTCCAGACAAAGGGCAGCCCTGCATAGCGGCGGGGTGCCTGTGCAGGAAAGATTGAGAGGGAAAAGCACCATGATCAAAAAATGGAGCGTGAGCTACCCGGCCGTCAACGGCACCGAGCAGCGCAGAGCGTACGTTTATCTGCCCACCATGTATGAGGCCGAGCCGGACCGCCGGTTCCCGGTGCTGTACATGTTCGACGGCCAGAACGTGTTTTTTTGACGAAGATGCCACCTACGGCAAGAGCTGGGGCGTGGCCGACTATCTGGACTACACCGACACGCCGCTGATCGTGGCGGCGGTGGAGTGCAACGCAGGCCCCAACAACGAGCGTCTGGTGGAGTATTCGCCCTACCGGTTCGACGACCCCACCTACGGCCACTTCGACGGCAAGGGTCAGGCCACCATGAGCTGGTACATCCACCGGTTCAAACCCTTCATCGACCGCAGCTTCCGCACCCTGCCCGACCGGGAGCACACCTTCATCGGCGGCAGCAGCATGGGCGGTCTGATGAGCCTGTACGCTCTGCTGCAGTACAACGACACCTTCAGCCGGGCGGCGGCCCTGTCGCCCTCCATCTGGGTGGCCCCGGACAAGCTGGCGGACCTTGTGGGCCGGGCAAAGCTGGAGCCGGGCACCGTGCTGTACATGGATTACGGCTCCCGCGAGATGGGCAACCACGACGGCATGCGCCGCGGCTTTGCGGAGATGTGCAGCAAGGTGCTCACCCGCGGCATCCACCTCACCAGCCGCCTGGTGCCCGGCGGCACCCACAGCGAAGCCAGCTGGGAAAAGCAGCTGCCCTTCGTGTTCCATACGCTGATGTACGAGCTGGAGGAAGCGTAAAAGCCTTCCCCCAAGGGGGAAGCCTGAATCAAGAAGGAGGAACCACTATGGAAATGCAGTATTTCAAGGATTACAGCCCCGCCCTTGGCCGGGATATGGAGTGCAAGATCTACGGCCATGCAGGCCGCCCCATGCTGTACATCCCCTGTCAGGACGGCCGGTTCTTTGACTTTGAGGACTTCCACATGGCCGACACCCTGGCCCCGTGGATCGAGTCCGGCCAGATCATGGTGCTTTCCATCGACACGCTGGACAAGGAGACCTGGTCCGACACCAACGGCGACCCCTACTGGCGCATCCGCCGCTATGAGCAGTGGCTGCACTACATCGTGGACGAGGCCGTGCCCAAGATCCGCTGCCTGTCCCAGGAGCGCAACGGCTGGGACGACCTGCCCGGCGTCATCGCCTTTGGCTGCAGCCTGGGTGCCACCCACGCAGTCAACCTGTACCTGCGTCGGCCGGACATCTTCTGCGGCTGTCTGGCGCTCAGCGGTATCTACACCGCCCACTATGGCTTCGGCGACTACATGGACGAGCTGGTGTACCAGAACTCTCCCGTGGACTATATGCGGAACTTCCCCACCGACCACCCCTATATGGAGCTGTACCGGAACCAGAAGGCGGTCATCTGCTGCGGTCAGGGCGCCTGGGAGCAGCCGGACACCACCTGGTACCTCAAGCGCATTTTCGAGGCCAAGGGCATCCCCGTGTGGGTGGACCTGTGGGGCCACGACGTCAAGCACGACTGGGACTGGTGGTATAAACAGGTCGTGTATTACATGCCGTATATCCTGGGACAGCAGTAAAGCGAAATGGGACGAACCCTCTCAGGCGCTTCGCACCAGCTCCCCCGAAAGGGGGAGCTTTTTGCAGTACCTTCCGGTAAAGCGTCAGAAGCTCGCCCTTCGGGAGAGCTGGCAGCGCCGCAGGCGTTGACTGAGAGGGTTTCGTTTTTATAGAGGAAAGAGGAAAATCATGAAGAATTTTATTTTTATCTCCCCGAACTTCCCGACGAACTACTGGCAGTTCTGCCGGGAGCTGAAGAACGACGGCATGAACGTGCTGGGCATCGGCGACCAGCCCTACGATGAGCTGAAGCCGGAGCTGAAGGACAGCCTGAACGAATACTACAAGGTGAACAGCCTGGAAAACTACGATGAGGTCTACCGCGCTGTGGCCTTCCTCACCTTCAAGCATGGCCGCATCGACTGGCTGGAGTCCAACAATGAATACTGGCTGGAGCGGGACGCTGCCCTGCGCACCGATTTCCACATCACTTCCGGCTTCCAGACCTCGGATATGCCCTGCATCAAGTACAAGAGCAAGATGAAGGAGTATTACCAGAAGGCCGGCATCGCCACCGCCCGCTACCACATGGTGGACGATCTGGCAGGCTGCAAAAAGTTCATTGCCGAGGTGGGCTACCCGGTGGTGGTCAAGCCGGACAACGGTGTGGGCGCTTCCGATACCCACAAGCTGGCCAGCGACGCCGATCTGGAAGCCTTCCTGGCCTACAAGGCCAAGGAGCACCCGGATGTTGCCTACATCATGGAGGAGTTCGTGCGCGCCGAGGTGAACAGCTACGACGCCATCATCGACGCCAGCGGCAACCCCATCTTTGAGGCCGGCAACGTCAGCCCCATGTCCATCATGGATATCGTGAACAACGACGACAACTCCATCTACTACATCATCAAGGACCTGCCCGAGGACACCCGCGCCGCAGGCCGTGCCGCCGTCAAGAGCTTTGGGGTGAAGAGCCGCTTTGTCCACTTTGAGTTCTTCCGCATGACCGAGGATCAGGCCAGCATGGGCAAAAAGGGCCAGATCGTGGCACTGGAAGTCAACATGCGCCCCTGCGGCGGCTTTACCCCGGATATGATCAACTTTGCCCGCTCCACCAACGTGTACAAGATCTGGGCCGATATGATCGCCTTTGGCGGCACCGATCTGCCGGTGGGCGAGCACTTCTACTGTGCCTTTGCCGGCCGCCGCGATGGCAAACACTTTGTGTACAGCCACGAGCAGATCATGCAGAAGTATCAGGACAACATGCGCATGGTGGACCGCATCCCCGACGCACTGTCCGGTGCCATGGGCAACCAGATGTATGTGGCGAACTTCTCCACCCGCGAGGGGATGGAGCAGTTTTACTCGGACGTGCTGGCCGTGACCGACGACACCAACGCCGCCGCACAGGCCGAGCTGGCACAGGTGCTGGCTCTGGGTGAGCCCGACGCCGCCCCGGCTGCTCCTGCCGCAAAGCCCACCGCCGCCAAGCCCGCCCGCAAGGCACGCAAGTAATTCCCGCATAAACGACAAAAAGCAGCCCGCCTCCGGAGTTTCCCCGGAGACGGGTTGCTTTTTGTCAGAGACTATGGTATTTTAAGGTTGCCTGTTGGGATAACACGACGGGCAGAGCACTGCATTGCAACGGCAGGCGGTTGGCTCACACTTCCGAAAGGAGGTGAGAGCTATGCCAATTACTTTGACCTTCCATTTGTTTGGATTTACATTTACGATCAGAGTAAAACGCTGAAACCGCCACCGGCCAGGGTGACGGTTTCATTTGAAATCTAAACCACGGAGCCAACCGCTTGTCTGCGGTGCTCTTCTATAGATATTATAGCAACCTTTCGCAGGGGTGTCAAGCCTGCGAAAGGTTGCTTTTTTCGTGTTACCGTTTTGTTGTCCCCTGCGCCAAAGTGTGGTATACTGGACCGGAAAAAACAAAAAATGAGGTATCATCTATGAAAATTCCTGCAAACGGCTTTACCCATGCCGGCAAGTTCCACGCCGACGATGTGTTTGCCACGGCCCTGCTGCAGATCCTGCGGCCGGACATCAAGATCACCCGCGGCTTTACCGTGCCCGATGACTTTGACGGCATCGTGTACGACATCGGCTTTGGCATGTTCGACCACCATCAGGAGCCGCGGGAGTACCGCGCCAACGGCGTGCCCTACGCGGCCTTTGGCCTGCTGTGGCGGGTGCTGGGCCCCGGCCTTGTGGGTGAGCGGCAGGCCCGGCTCATCGATGAGAACTTCATCCAGCCGCTGGATCTGAACGACAACACCGGCGAGCAGAACAGCCTGTGTGACGCCATCGGCTTCTTCAACCCCGTGTGGGACTCCAAGGAGGATCAGGACGCCTGCTTTTTCCAGGCCGTGGCGGTGGCAAAGCAGATCCTGGAGCACCAGATCGACGCCGCCAACGCCGTGAACCGTGCCGACGAGAAGGTGCAGCAGGCCTACCGGAACTCCCGCGACGGCATCGTGGTGCTGCCCTGCTATCTGCCGTGGAAAAACGGCCTGTACAAGACCGACGCCCTGTTTGTGGTGTACCCCAGCCAGCGCGGCGGGTGGAGCGCCCAGTGCGTGACCGACCACAAGACCAAGCGCTCCAAGCTGCCCTTCCCCCAGAGCTGGGCCGGTCAGCCGCAGGAGGTCATCGAGCAGAAGAGCGGTATCCCCGGCATCAGCTTCTGCCACGCAAGCCGCTTCCTCATCACGGCCAAGGATAAGGATACCGCCATTGCCGCCTGCCGTCAGGTGCTGCGCAACAATGGCCGCATCTGACCGCACGGCGCGGCCCAAGGCCGCTTTTGTGTATATGGTGCGCTGTACCGGCGGCCAGCTGTACACCGGTTGGACCAACGACCCCGCCGCCCGCCTGCGGGCCCACCGCAGCGGCAGGGGCGCGCGCTACACCCGCGCCCACGGGGCCGAGGGCTTTGCCTATCTGGAACGCTGCGCCGACCGCTGTGCCGCCCTGCGCCGGGAAGCCGCCCTTAAAAAGCTGCCCAAGGCGCAAAAGGAGCTTTTGTGCACGGCGTGGCAGGCCGCCGGACGCCCCTTTGCGGAGCACGGCGCGGGCAGTGCCGGTTAAATCCCGTCCAAAATTGTAAATTCTGGACGCAATATTGCCTTTTGGCTTGATTTGTGTTGCAATTTTGTTAGAATTGTGATAGACATTAAGTGTGAACGTGTCTGTTTTCAGGGGCGGCAGGCAAAGCCTGACACCCTGCAACAATTAAAGGAGGATGGAACGTGAGAAAAATCAACAAACTGGGCAGACGTGCGGCCGCTCTGGTGCTGGCCGTTGGCCTTGCCCTGTCCACGGCGGCTCCCGTACTGGCGGCGGACGCCGACGAGGTGCAGACCCCTGCAGCCCAGACCGAGCAGCAGGAAACCGACACGGAGGCTGACGAGGCCGATGCCCTGCCGGAGCAGCCGGACGTGGGCGGCTTTGAGCCCATTGAGGAAAGCGAAATGAAGCCGGTGGTGGACGCCCAGGAGACGGACAAGGCCCAGCAGCCTGGCCCGGTGGAACCGGATGTGTTCCCCGGCCCCGGCAGCTTTGAGCCCATTGACGAGTCGGAGCTGAAGCCCACCGATGACGGCGCAGAGCTCTATGCATGGAAGCCTCACAAGGGCTCCTGCAGCAAAGACGTGCTGCTGGAGACCCAGGCGGCTACCTGCACTACCCCGGAGCGCAAAAAGTGGAAGTGCTTAAAGAACGGACACTTTAACAACTGGTGGGAGGAGAACACTGCCCCTGCCCTGGGCCACGATATGAGCGACTGGATCGTGGTGGAGGCTACCTGCACCACTGCCGGAGAAAAGTACAAGGCCTGCCAGCGCAGCGGCTGCACCTACAAGGTGGTAGAGGAAGGCTATGCAGAAGCCCATCCTGCCCTGGACCATGATTTTGAGGGTGCAGAGTGGGTCATTGAAGCTCCCACCTGCACCACCCCTGGCCAGCGGTATCAGGTCTGCAAACGGGATGGCTGCGGCCAGAAGAACTTTGACGAGACCTATGCAAAAGAGCATCCTGCCCTGGGCCATGTCTGGGGCAAGTATGTAGACGACGACAAGCCCGGCTGCCAGCAGCAGACCGAGACGGCCCACTGCACCCGGGAGGGCTGCACCGCTACGGACACGGAAGACCGGGCCAACTTTGGCCCCGGCGGCAACCCCCTGCCCCACAAGTACACCACTTATAAGGGCCTCGATGAGATTCTGGGCGTTCCCACCAAGTACAAGAGCACCTGCGACTATGGCTGCGGCACCACCAAGGAATTTGGCGCACTCGACAAGGACGTGGTGGTAGATAAGACTACCCAGGGGGCCATGGACACTGTGAAGGTGGACGACATGACCGCTGACGAGCGTGCCAACCAGATCATCGACGACGCCCTGAAGGCTGCCCAGGAGGCAGTAAAGCAGGCCAAGACCAAGAAAGAAGCCATTGCGGCCCTGGACCAGATCTCTGCTACGGTAAAGAGCGAGCTGTCCAGTATGAAGATCAGTGTAGGCAAGCTGAACAAGGATGTGAGTATCGACCCGAAGGACCTGGAAAACATCCTGAAGCCTCTGGATACTACCATTGACAGCCTGAAGGGTAGCCTGGACGACAGCTTCCTGTCCCAGGAGACCATTACCAGCCTGGTGAACAAGCTGGCTACCGATGTGCCTGCCAGCACCGCACCGGAGACCGGCATCAAAAAGCTGATCTACAATACGGTGTACGATGCCATTTATAACCTCACCGCAAAGGACGACGAGAAAAAGACCACCGACAGTATGCCGGATGTGAAGAACATGGTGCTGCAGCTGGTCAGCGATGTGGCAAAAAGTGACGAGGGCTGGAATACCCTGACCGACGCCCTGGTGGACGACGCTGTGGAGCTGGCCCTGGACGAGGTCATGAAGGATAAGAAATACGCCATGCTGCTGAAGACCAAGCTGGGTGCCTCCACCGTGGAGGAGGTCCGGGCCGAGGTCAAAAAGCAGCTGGTCAACGACCCCACCTTTATGAACAGCGTCCGTGCCCAGGTCAAGACGGCTGCCGACGAGGCCTCTAAGGGGGTCAGCCAGGGCTGGTCCGACCAGAAGGTGCTGGACCGTCTGCAGGCCAACCTGCTGCCCATCAGCGGCCTGGTGGCCAATAAGATCGACGAGCTGGGCAGCAGTGCCGGCAATATTGCCGATAACAAGGTGGACGATACCGTCCACAAGTTCCTGCCCGGCAAGCTGGGAGACTGGGTCAGCGATAAGGTGGGCAACAAGGTCAACAACATTGTCCAGAACAAGGTCAATGATTTGGGCGGCCAGGTCACCGACCTCATTGATTCCTTTATCAAGCAGTTCACCTGCGGTAAGCACGAGTATGGTGATTTCGAGATCCTGAAGAACCCCACCTGCACTGAGAAGGGCCAGAAGGGCAAGATCTGCAAGAAGTGCGGTAAGATCACCGAAAAGACGGACATCGACGCAGCCGGCCATGCTCCGGTGACCGACCCCGCTGTGGCTCCCACCGAGACCACCGACGGCCTGACCGAGGGCAGCCACTGCAGCGTCTGCGGTGCCGTGCTCCAGGCTCAGGAAGTCATCCCCATGCTGGACCCCACCATTGATCCCTGGTTCAGCCGTGCCGCTACCACCGAGGCCGACGCCAAGGCTGCCGGTTTTGACAGCGTGGACGCTGCCAATGCCGCTCTGGACGCCGCCCTCACCGCTGCAGGCTTTGACCCGGCCAATGCCGAGCACTTCACCGTGCAGGTCAACAGCAGCATCGGCGTGCTGCCCAACGACCGCTACCCGGAGGATGGCGTTACCTGCAAGCTCACCCTGCCCCAGGCCACCAAGGGCCAGATGGCACAGGAGTACTACCTGGTGCAGATGTGCACTGCCGATGGCCGGTTCCGCAAGGCTGGTGACATCATCGTCACCCCGGTGCGGATGGATACCTACGATAAGAACGGCCTGAAGTTCACCGCTTACAGCCAGTCCATCGTGGCTCTGGCCTGGAAGCCCCTGTACTAAGGCCCTGTGCAACAAATACCCCTGATATGACCGCAAGGAGCGGCTCCCAAAAATGGGAGCCGCTCCCTTTTTGTGTGCGGAAGAAACTCCTTCCGTCAAAGCCTGACGGCTTTGCCAGCTCCCTCAATGAGGGAGCCTTACCCCCTCTCCGTCACGCCGACGGCGGCACCGACCCCTGAAACGGAACTGACCCTGAGCGCCGCCCGGCACACTGCCCGGCGGCGCTCGTCTGCGTTTTGGGCGGCCTGCCCAAAAGGCCCGGCAGACTGCATGAGAATATACACCCGCATTGCATAATATGCGAATATATTATCTTAAAATTGCATAAAGATGCAAATTGAACCAAAACGCCGTGCAAAGCCGCCCAAGGTTTGGCGGTTTTTGTCATTGACGAAAAAGCCGCATGGTGTATAATAAAACCATCCAAAGCGAACCGCAGATAGAGGGTGCAAGAGGGATGCTTGCATCAGGGAACAAAAGTGTATTTTTATAAAGGAGCGTTCATTATGAAAAAGCAGGATATCAAAAAAGTAGTGCTGGCTTATTCCGGCGGTCTGGACACCTCCATCATCATTCCCTGGCTGAAGGAAAACTACAACAACTGCGAGGTCATCGCCGTTTCCGGTGATGTGGGCCAGGGCACCGAGCTGGACGGTCTGGAAGAGAAGGCCAAGGCGACCGGCGCTTCCAAGCTGTATGTGCTGGACCTGAAGAAGGACTTTGTGGAGAACTACATCTTCCCCACCCTGAAGTTCGGCGCCAAGTACGAGGACTACCTGCTGGGCACCAGCTTTGCACGTCCCTGCATCGCCAAGGCTCTGGCCGACATCGCCATCAAGGAAGGCGCGGACGCCATCTGCCACGGCTGCACCGGCAAGGGCAACGACCAGGTGCGTTTTGAACTGACCCTCAAGGCCCTGTGCCCCGATATGGCCATCATTGCTCCGTGGCGTGAGTGGGACATCAAGAGCCGTGACGAAGAGATCGACTACGCTGAGGCTCACCACATCCCCCTGAAGATCAACCGTGAGACCAACTACTCCAAGGACAAGAACCTGTGGCACCTGAGCCACGAGGGCCTGGATCTGGAGTGCCCCGCCAACGAGCCCCAGTACAACAAGCCCGGCTTCCTGGAGCTGGGTGTCAGCCCGGAGCAGGCTCCCGACACCCCGACTTATGTGACCATCCACTTTGAAAAGGGCATCCCCACCGCCGTGGACGGCAAGGAAATGGGCGCTGTGGAGCTGGTGGAATACCTGAACAAGCTGGGCGGCGCCAACGGCATCGGCCTGCTGGACATCGTTGAGAACCGTCTGGTGGGCATGAAGAGCCGCGGCGTGTACGAGACTCCCGGCGGTGCCATCCTGTACAAGGCCATCAACGTGCTGGAGACCATCACCCTGGACAAGGAGAGCTCTCACTTCAAGGCACAGCTGGCCCAGAAGTACGCCGACATCGTCTACAACGGCCAGTGGTTCACCCCGCTGCGTGAGGCTCTGGACGCTTTCGCCGACAGCCTGGAAAAGACCGTGACCGGCGATGTGAAACTCAAGCTGTACAAGGGCAACATGATCAACGCCGGTGTCACCTCTCCGTACACCCTGTACGACGAGCAGACCGCTTCCTTCGGCGAGGATGACGATTACAACCAGGCAGATGCCGCCGGCTTCATCAACCTGTTCGGCCTGTCCATCAAGGAGCGCGCAAAGCTGAGCAAGAACTGGCCGGAGGTCAAGTAAGTTTTAACATCTTCCCTTTCGTGTGTTTTCACACTTTCACACGAAAGTTAACCGGCATCGTTGCCGGCGGCACCGCCACAGGAGCGTTTTCCCCTGCGGCGGCTTTGCCGTTTTTATAAGGAGTTTATTTTTATGGCAGAACAACTCTGGAAGGGCCGCTTTTCCAAGGCGGTGGACTCCCGCGTGAACGACTTCAACTCCTCCATCCGGTTCGACCAGCGCATGATCGCGCAGGATATGCGCGGCAGCGGCGTGCACGCCACCATGCTGGCCAAGCAGGGCATCATCTCGGAGAAGGACTGTGAGGATATCCTCAACGGTCTGGCCTCCATCGCGGATGACCTGGCCTCCGGCAAACTGGAGATCGACCCCAATGCCGAGGATGTGCACACCTTTGTGGAGCAGACCCTCACCGCCCGCATCGGCGATGCCGGCAAGCGCCTGCACACCGGCCGCAGCCGCAACGATCAGGTGGCACTGGACATCCGCCTGACCCTGCGGGACTACAGCCACACCCTGCAGGCCTACATCGTGGAGCTCATCAAGGTCATCTGCAGGAAGGCCAGCGAGAACACCACCGCCGTCATGCCCGGTTACACCCACCTGCAGCGCGCCCAGCCCATCACCTTCGGCCATGCGCTCATGGCCTACGCCTCCATGCTGCTGCGGGACCTGCAGCGTTTTGAGGACGCCACCGCCCGCATGGACGCCCAGTGCCCGCTGGGCTCCGGCGCACTGGCCGGTACCACCTACCCGCTGGACCGCCAGTTCACCGCCGAGAAACTGGGCTTTGCTGCCCCCTGCGCCAACAGTCTGGACGGTGTGTCCGACCGTGATTTCTGCATCGAGCTGACCAACGCCATCTCCATCTGCATGATGCACCTGTCCCGGCTGTCGGAGGAAATTATCCTGTGGTGCAGCTGGGAGTTCAAGTTCATTGAACTGGACGACGCCTTTACCACCGGTTCGTCCATCATGCCCCAGAAGAAGAACCCCGACGTTACCGAGCTCATCCGCGGCAAGACCGGCCGCGTCTACGGCGACCTGAACACCCTGCTGGTCATGATGAAGGGCATCCCGCTGGCTTACAACAAGGACATGCAGGAAGACAAGGAAGCCATCTTCGACGCCGTGGACACGCTGGAACTGTGCCTGAAAACGGTGACCCCCATGCTGGACACCATGAAAACCATCCCGGTCAACATGCGCCGCGCCGCTGCCAAGGGCTTTATCAACGCCACCGACTGCGCCGACTACCTCACCAAGAAGGGCATGCCCTTCCGGGATGCCTACAAGCTCACCGGCTGCATGGTGTCGGACTGCATTGCCAAGGACAAGACGCTGGAGGAACTGACCCTGGACGAGTTCAAGGGCTACAGCGACCTGTTCGAGGGCGATATCTACGAAGCTATTGATCTGGTCAAGTGCTGCGAGGGCCGCACCAGCTACGGCGGCCCCAGCGAAGCCAGCGTGAAAAACCAGATCGCACTGGCGGCCGCACAGCTGACCGCCTGGGAGGAAAAGAACGCATGAGTGTAAAAGTATTCATTGACGGCTCCTCCGGCACCACCGGCCTGCGCATCGCCGACCGGCTGGCTGCACGCCCGGAGATCGAGCTGCTGTCCATCTCGGCCGAGGGCCGTAAGGACGTGAACGAGCGGGCAAAGGTCATCAACTCGGCGGACCTTGCCTTCCTCTGCCTGCCGGATGCAGCTTCCAAAGAGGTCATGCCCCTGCTGCGTCCGGACGTGAAGGTGCTGGACACCTCCACCGCCTTCCGCACCGATGCCGCCTGGGACTACGGCTTCCCGGAGCTGAAGGGCCAGAAGGAAAAGATCAAGAATTCCGATCGTGTGGCGGTGCCCGGCTGCTATGCCAGCGGCTTTATCAGCATCGCCCGCCCGCTGGTGGAGCTGGGTCTGGCCCCGAAGGACTATCCCTTCAGCTGCACCGGCATTTCCGGCTATTCCGGCGGCGGCAAGAAGATGATCGCCGAGTATGAGAGCGCCGACCGCCCGGCCCACAGCAAGCTGGATGCGCCCAAGAGCTACGGCCTGAGCCTTGCCCACAAGCATCTGCCGGAGATGAAGGAGATCAGCGGGCTGGCTCATACGCCCATGTTCGTGCCGGTGGTGTGCGATTACTACAGTGGGATGCAGGTGCTGGTGCCGCTGGACCTGACCGTGGCCGGTACCACCGCCGAAGCCGTGGCCGCCGGTCTGGCAGACTACTACAAGGATGCCGCCACCGTGAAGGTGCACGCCCTGAACGAACCTCTGCCGGAAAACGGCCTGTACTCCAACGCCATGGCCGGCACCGACCGCATGGAGCTGTACCTGACCGTGAACGCCGCAGGTGACCAGATGATGCTGGTGTCCCTGTTCGACAATCTGGGCAAGGGCTCTTCCGGCGCAGCGGTCCAGTGCATGAACCTGATGCTGGGCCTGCCGGAGACCGAAGGGCTGGAATAACAAAGAAAACCCTCTCAGTCAATGCCTTGCGGCATTGACTGAGAGGGCGAGCTTGCTTGTGCGAAACCTGTTTGTTTGTGGGAAAGGAGAATCTTTATGCAGTATAAAGAAGTCACGGGCGGCATCTGTGCGCCCAAGGGGTTTGCAGCGGCTGGCGTGCACTGCGGCATCCGCGCAAACCATAGCGAAAAATACGACCTGGCACTCATCAAGGCCGATGTGCGCTGTGCCGCCGCCGGTGTGTACACCACCAATAAGGTGTGCGGCGCACCCATCAAGGTGGACCGCGCCCATCTGGCCGACGGCTATGCCCAGGCCATCGTGGTGAACAGCGGCAACGCCAACACCTGCGCCGCCAACGGCGTGGCGCTGGCCGAGGAATGCTGTGAGCTGGTGGGCAAGGCACTGGACATCGACGCCATGGACGTTCTGCCCGCTTCCACCGGTGTCATCGGCCAGCCCATGGTCATCGACCCGTTTGCCCGGGGCATCCCTGCCGCCGCCGCCAAGCTGGCCGCCACCGAGCAGGGCAGCACCGATGCCGCTACCGCCATCATGACCACCGACACCCATAAAAAGGAGTACGCCATCCAGTTTGAGCTGGGCGGCAAGATGTGCACCGTGGGTGCCATCGGCAAGGGCAGCGGCATGATCGCCCCCAACATGGCCACCATGCTGGCCTTCTACACCACCGACGCGGCGGTGTCCCCCGTCCTGCTGGAAAAGGCCCTCAAGACCGTGGTGCCCGGCACCTACAATCAGATGAGCGTGGATCTGGACACCTCCACGAATGATACCCTCATCATCATGGCTTCCGGCCTTGCCGGGAATCCGGAGATCTGCGAGGAAAATGAGGATTACCATGCCTTTGTGGCGGCCCTGACCGCCATTGCAGAGCACATGTGCGCCCAGCACGCCGGTGACGGTGAGGGCGCTACCCACCTCATCACCTGCCAGGTGACCCACGCTCCCGACCTGAAAACTGCCCGTGCGGTGAGCCGCAGTGTGGTGTGCTCCAACCTGTTCAAGGCAGCGGTCTTTGGCCGCGACGCCAACTGGGGCCGCATCCTGTGCGCCATCGGCTACACCCCCGGCGATTTTTCCATCGACAAGGTGTGCGTCTGGCTGTCCAGCGCCGCCGGTGAGGTGTATGTGTGCGAGAATGCTGCCTACCACCCCTACAGTGAGGAGGAGGCCGCCAAGGTGCTGGCCGAGCACGACGTGCTGGTCAAGGTGGATATGGGCACCGGCGACGCCAGCGCCAAGGCCTGGGGCTGCGACCTGACCTACGATTACGTCAAGATCAACGGCGATTACCGCACCTGATAGGAGCAGACACAGATGAAAAATGAAGAAATGGCCCGGTTGTTTTCCGAGGCCACCCCTTACATCCAGAAATATCACGGAAAGACCATGGTGGTGAAGTACGGCGGCAATGCCATGATCAACGAAGAACTCAAGAACGCCGTCATGAACGATCTGGTCACCCTCACCCTGCTGGGCGTGCGGGTGGTGCTGGTGCACGGCGGCGGCCCGGCCATCAATGAGATGCTCAAGAAGGTGGGCGTGGAGAGCCATTTCGCCAACGGTCTGCGTGTCACGGATGACGCCACCATGGAGATCGTGCAGCAGGTGCTGGCCGGTAAGGTGAATAAGGATCTGGTGGCAAAGCTGCGGGGCCGCGGCGTGGGCCTGTGCGGCATGGACGGCCAGATGCTGCGCTGCACCGAGCTGGACCCCCAGCTGGGCCATGTGGGCGAGATCGTCCATGTGGATGCCACCCTGATCGCCAGCCTGCTGGACGGCGGCTTCATCCCGGTGATCGCAACCGTCGGCATGGATGACCTGGGCCAGGCCTACAACGTCAACGCCGATACCGCAGCGGCTCAGATCGCCATTGCCCTCAAGGCCGAAAAGCTGGTGTCCATGACCGATATTGCGGGCCTGCTGCGGGACAAGGACGACGAGAGCACCCTCATCCCCGAGGTGGAAGTGTCCGAGATCGAGGGCTACAAGTCCGCCGGGATCATCGCAGGCGGCATGATCCCCAAGATCGGCGGCATGGCCGATGCCATCTATCAGGGCGTGCACGAGGCGGTCATCATCGACGGCCGCGTGCCCCATTCCATCCTGCTGGAGCTGTTCTCCGACCGGGGCTCCGGCACCCGCTTCTACCGCCGCAGCCACCGGGAATAAGCATTGCGGAAAACCGGAGATGGACTTATAATAAGAGCATGAAAAGGCTTCCCCCAAGGGGGAAGCCTGACTCCACCCGACAGGAGGTACACCAACATGGATTCTGAAAAAGTCATCAAGCGGGACAACGAGTATGTCCTGCACACCTATAACCGCAACCCCGTGGTGCTGGAAAAGGGCCACGGCCTGTATGCCGAGGGCCCCGAGGGCCAGAAGTATCTGGACTTCACCAGCGGCATCGGCGTCAACAGCCTGGGCTACTGTGATCTGGCCTGGGCCGAGGCCGTGTCCGACCAGGCCCACAAGCTGCAGCACACCTCCAACCTGTACTATACGGCCCCCTGCGGCAAGCTGGCCAAAAAGCTGTGCAAGCGCACCGGTATGAGCCGAGTGTTCTTCGGCAACTCCGGTGCCGAGGCCAACGAGGGTGCCATCAAGGCCGCCCGCAAGTACAGCGTGGACCACTACGGCAAGGACCGCACCACGGTCATCACGCTGGTCAACAGCTTCCATGGCCGCACCATCGCCACCCTGACCGCCACCGGTCAGGAGGTGTTCCACAACTATTTCGGCCCCTTCAATGAGGGGTTCCTGTACGCCCCGGCGGGGGATATCGAGGCGCTGCAGGAGCTGGTGGACCGCAACACCTGCGCCGTCATGCTGGAACTCATCCAGGGCGAGGGCGGCGTCATGGCGCTGGACCCCGACTATGTGCAGGCTGTGCGCAAGCTCTGCGATGAAAAAGATCTGGTGCTCATTGTGGACGAGGTGCAGACCGGCGTGGGCCGCACAGGCACCTTCCTGTGCTGCGAGCACTACAACCTCAAGCCGGATATCGTTACCCTGGCCAAGGGCCTGGGCGGCGGTTTGCCCATCGGTGCCGTGCTGCTGAGCGAAAAGGTGGCCGGCGGCATGGGCCCCGGCACCCATGGCTCTACCTTCGGCGGCAACCCGGTGGTCTGCGCCGGTGCCAACGTGGTGGTGGACCGCATGGACACCAGCTTCCTGGCCAATGTCAACGACCGCGCCGTGCAGCTGCGTGCCGGCATCGCCAAGCTGCCCCATGTCAAGAGCATTTCCGGCATCGGCCTGATGGTGGGCATCGAGTTCTACGATGTGACCGCCGCCGATGTGCTGGCCGCCTGCCGCGAAAAGGGCCTGCTGGTGCTTACCGCCAAGACCCGCCTGCGCCTGCTGCCCCCGCTCACCCTCACCGCCCACGATGTGGACATGGCACTGGAGGTCCTGGCCGAGGTGCTGGGTGCAATGGAGCCGACGGCTCCGAAGGAGCAGGCATGAAAAATCTGCTGAAAATGAGCGATCTGACCCCCGGCGAGCTGACCCACATCCTGGATGTGGCCGACCAGCTCAAGGCACAGCAGAAACTGGGCGGCACTGCCCCCCTGCTGGCCGGTAAAACGGTGGCCATGCTGTTCTCCAAGGCGTCCACCCGCACCCGCACCAGCTTTGAGGTGGGTGTGTACCAGATGGGCGGCCTGGGCAATTACATGAACACGTCCGAGCTGCAGGCCGGCCGGGGCGAGCCCCTCAAGGACACCGCCCGGGTGCTGGGCCGCTACTACGACTGCGTGGTCTGGCGCACCTACCGCCAGCGGGATCTGGAAGAGTTTGCCGAGCTGGCCGGTGTGCCGGTGATCAACGGCCTGACCGACTACGCACACCCCTGCCAGGTGCTGGCCGACCTGATGACCATCCGGGAGCGCCGGGGCACCCTGGCCGGGCGGAAGCTCTGCTTTGTGGGCGACGGCGGCAGCATGGCCAACAGCCTCATCGTGGGCGGCCTGCTGGCCGGGATGCAGGTCACCTGCGTCTGCCCGGAGGCCTACCGCCCCGCCGCCGACGTACTGATGCTTGCCCACAAGTACGGCAGCGCTTTCCACTTCGACCTCCGACCCCGTCGAGGGCGTGCGGGACGCGGATGTCGGTGGCCACTGCCCGTGTGGAACACTGCCGCCCCCGGCACCGCCGAGAGCGAGCAGCGCCTGCGGGATTTTGTGGGCTTCCAGCTCACCGGCAAGCTGCTGGAAGCCGCCAAGCCCGACGCCATGGTGCTGCACTGCCTGCCCGCCCACCGGGGCGAGGAGATCTCCACCGCCGTGTTCGAGCAGCACGCCGACGAGATCTTTGACGAAGCTGAGAACCGCCTGCATGTGCAGAAAGCCGTGCTGGCCATTCTGCTGGCGGGCAAGTAAGATCTGCAAGGGTGCATCTGCCGCAGAGCAGATGCGCCTTTTTGTTTTTCAAAGATTGCGCAACCTGTCTGAAAAGAGAAGAAAATTCTTGTGCGCTTTGCTGCTTGACGGAAACCGGTAAAATTTGCTATACTGTCCACGGTCAATTATGTAAGGTTTGTTACTCTCCGGAGGCTTTCCCTTATCCGTTGCAGATAGGGGTGAACTTTCGGTTTTTTTATTGTTGCGGAAATGGAGGACTCAGGCAGATGAAGGTCATCAAGAACATCAACAACAACATCTCCCTGTGTCTGGACAGCCGCAACAATGAGGTGGTGGCGTTCGGCAAGGGCATCGGCTTCACAAAGCCGCCCTACGATGTGCCGCTCTCCAAGATCGACCGCACCTTTTATGATGTGGACGAAGAACAGCTGGCAGTGCTCAACCGCATCCCGGAAGATGTGCTGGAAGCGGCGGCCGAGATCGTGGATCTGGCCAATGAAAAAATGGACAACCAGTTCCGTGAGAATGTGATGTTCACCCTGGCAGACCACATTGATTTTGCCATCCAGCGATACCAGAAAAACATCAACATCCAGCTGCCGCTGTTCTATGAGGTGCGGCAGCTTTACCCCAACGAATCCGAGATCGGAAAACAGGCGCTGGATATCCTGAAAAACCGTCTGGGGGTCACCCTCCCACGGGAAGAAGCTGCAGCCATCGCTCTGCATTTTGTCAATTACAGGGCGCAGGCAGAGACGGTACCAAATATCGACTATGGTGCCATCATCGAGCAGGCCACGGACATCGTGGAGCAGGAACTGCACATCACGGTGGACCGGGACAGCTTCAACTATTATCGCTTCGTGACCCACATGCACTACATGATGAAGCGCACGCTGGATGACACGATGATCGACAGCCAGAACCGGGAGCTCTTTGAATCTATGAAAAAAGAGTACCCTGACATCTATTCCTGCGCAGTAAAGGTGGCGGCCCTGATCGACCAGAAGCTGCAAAAGCACCTTTCCGAAGAGGAAATTTTATATCTGATCCTACACATCAATCGTTTGTGTGCTCGTGAGGATTGTGACCGATAAAGGCAGAACGCCTTTGGAGGGCTTTACCCCAGAGTGCCGCAGAAAATGCACCGATATGCCCTGCAGGGGCTGTGTGCGTGTTTTGTGGTGCGCTGGGGTTTTTTATTGAAACAGAACCGCCCGGGAGCGCGCCCCGGACGGGTTTGTGATAGAAGAAAACCCATAGGAACTGTTTGCAAAAACAGGGAGGAGAACAACCATGGCAAAAAATTATGATGTGCTGGCCGACAGCGTTGTTGAGCTAATCGGCGGCAAGGACAACGTGCGGTTCTTTACCCACTGCGTCACACGGCTGCGCTTCAATGTGAAGGACCGCAGCATCGTTAAGATGGACGAGATCAAGGATCTGCCGGGTGTTGCCGGAGCACAGTGGTCCGGCGAACAGCTGCAGATCATCATTGGGCAGGACGTCGGCTCGGTGTACGAGCTGATCTGCAAGAAGCACGGTTTTGCTTCGGAAAAAGCAGTGGAAGCAGACGATGCCGACGCAGCCCCGCAGCAGAAGGGCGTAAAGGCTGTCGTGAATAAGATCTTTGACGGCATTTCCGGCTCCCTTACGCCGCTGATCCCGGCCCTGATCGGCTGCGGCATGATCAAGGTCATCCTGATCCTGCTGGATATGGCAGGTGTCCCGGCCGACAATGGCACCTATCAGCTGCTGACCTTTGCCGGTGATGCAGGCTTCTATTTCCTGCCCATCATGATCGGTGCCTTTGCAGCCAAGAAGTTTGGGGCCAATATGGCACTGGGCATGGTCATCGGCGGTCTGCTGATCTACCCCACCTTTGCCAGCGGCGTGTCCGCCGGCACGGCATTCAATTTCCTGGGCATCCCGGTGTACGGTGTGAGCTATTCCAGCACCATTTTCCCCATTATCCTGTGCTGCGCCGTGATGGCACCCATTGAGAAGTTTGTTGCCAAGCACTCCCCTGCCATTCTGCGCTCGGTGCTGGAGCCGCTGGTCACCATTGTGATCATGATCCCGCTGGCTTACTGCGTACTGGGCCCCATTGGCTCGTTCCTTGGCACCTACCTCAGCACCTTTGTGCTGTGGCTGTACAACACCCTTGGCTTTGTGGGCGTGGCGCTGTTTGCTGCCGTGATGCCCTTTGTCATCATGACCGGCATGCACGGTGCATTTGTGCCCTACCTGATGCAGATGCTCACCGTCAGCCCGCTGTATGAGCCCATCTTCTTCCCGGCACTGATCATCTCCAACATCGACCAGGGCATCGCCGCCCTGGCAGTGGCCTGCAAGACGAAGGACACCACGATCAAATCCACCGGCTTCTCCACAGCGGTCACGGCTGTCGTAGCCGGTGTGACCGAGCCTGCCATGTATGCCATTAACCTCAAGTACAAGACCCCCATGTACGGTGCAATGATCGGTTCTGCCATCGGCGGCTGCGTGGCCGGCCTGCTGAAGACCGCCATCTATGCTTTTGCGGGCGCTTCCTCGGTCATCGCTCTGCCGCTGTTCGTGAGCGCAGACAAGCCGAACAATCTGCTGTATATGATCATCTCGGTGCTGGTGGGCGTCGTGGCTACTTTCGTGGCCACCTGGATCCTCTACAAGCCCGAGACGGCTGAGAAATAAGAAAGGAAAGGGCTTCGGTATGGCTTTTTGCAAGAACTTTTTGTGGGGCGGCGCAACGGCTGCCAATCAGGTCGAAGGCGGCTGGCAAGAAGGCGGCAAAGGGGCCAGCGCAGCGGACATGCTTTCGTCCGGGTCGCATACGACACCGCGTCAGATCACGGCGGAGACAGACCCCGCTCTGTATTACCCGAACCGTACAGCCAGCGATTTTTACCATCATCACGCAGAAGATATTGCCCTGATGGGTGAGATGGGCTTTAAAGCCTACCGGATGTCGATCGCGTGGAGCCGCATCTTCCCCACCGGAGAAGAAGAGCGCCCGAACGAGGAGGGCCTGCGCTTTTACGACAATGTGTTTGATGAGTTGCATGCGCAGGGCATCGAGCCGATCGTTACTCTTTCGCACTACGAAATGCCGCTGCATCTGGTCAACAAATACAATGGCTGGGCATCGAGGGAAGTCATCGCACTGTTTGAGCGGTATGCCCGCGCGGTGATCCGGCATTATCGCGGCAAGGTGAAATACTGGCTGACCTTCAATGAGATCAACTGCGGTACGTTGCCGCTGGGCAATTACATGTCTCTGGGCATCCGCAACCCCGGTACGCGGGATTTTCTCCGGCAGGTGGACAATGTTCCGCTGCGGTATCAGGCGTTGCATCACCAGCTGGTCGCCAGTGCCTACGCGGTGCTGGCCGGACACGAAGAGGACCCGGATGCAAAGATCGGCAACATGATCGCGATGATGCCGGTCTATCCGCTGACCTGTAACCCGAAGGACCAGCTCAAAGCGCAGCAGAACTGGCGTCAGTTCAACTGGTACTGTGCCGATGTGCAGTGCCGGGGCGAGTATCCGTACTATGCCCCTGCATTCTGGCGGCAGAATGGGATCGAGCTTGAGATCACGGAAGAAGACCGCAGAGCCCTGAAAGCAGGTACGGTGGACTTCTATTCCCTCTCGTACTATCAGACCAATTGCGTTACGGTGGATCCGGATGCCGCACAGGCATCCGGCAATCTGCTGGGCGGCGCAAAAAATCCGTATCTCCAGACAAGTGACTGGGGTTGGCAGATCGACCCGGATGGGCTGCGCTTTACCCTGAACCAGATCGCAAGCCGGTACGACCTGCCCATCATCGTGGTGGAAAACGGTCTGGGGGCCTACGATAAGCTGGAAGAAGACGGCACTGTAAAGGACCCCTACCGCATTGACTACTTGCGTGAGCATATCAAGGCAATGAAGCAGGCTGTGGAGGAAGACGGCGTCCCCCTGTTTGGCTATACCATGTGGGGCTGCATCGACCTTGTCAGTGCGTCTACCGGTGAAATGGCAAAGCGCTATGGCTTTATCTATGTGGATGCCGACGACCAGGGCGGCGGCACCTTCAAGCGCTATAAGAAGGACAGCTTTGACTGGTACAAAAAGGTCATCGCCTCCAACGGCGAAAATCTGGCATAAAGCTGCCGGAGCAACAAAAAACGAGGGTCTCTGCCGTTGGCAGAGACCCTCGTTTTGTCTGTGGTTTACACCCGCGCCGCACCCTGATCCAGAATTTTATCGAACCGGGCAAAGAAGGTGATGGTTGTAATGGTGGCCGCCAGAATGTCGCTGACCGGCTCCGCCAGAAACACGCCGAACACCGGGTCGGACACGACGTGGGGCAGAATGAAGATGAGCGGGATCAGCAGGATGATCTTGCGCAGGCAGGCCAGCAGCAGGCTGACCTTCGCCTGCCCCAGCGCCATAAAGCTCTGCTGGCAGGCGATCTGGAAGCCCATGGCAAAGATGCCGGCCATGTAAATGCGCATGGCCCAGGTGGTGTAGGAAATGAGTGCGGAATCGGAGGTGAAGATGCCTGCCACGGCCCCGGGCACCAGCATCATAGCCAGCCAGAACAGGCAGGTGTACCCGGCACAAAGGGCCAGCTGGAACCGGAAGGCCTCCCGGACCCGGTCCTTTTTCCCGGCCCCGAAGTTGAAGCTCATCACCGGCTGGCCGCCCTGACACACGCCCTGGATGGGCAGTGTGCACAGCTGGGAGGCGCTGGTGATCACGGTCATGGCACCCACAGCCACGTCGCCGCCGTAGCGGGCCAGACTGGAGCTGAAGCTGATGGAGAGCAGACTCTCGGTGGAAAGCATCACAAAGGTGGAGATGCCCAGTGCCAGCACCGGCAGGATGACCTGCTTTTCCGGGCGCAGATAGTCCTTGCGCAGGCGCAGGATCGTCTTTTTGCCGGTGAGGAATTGCAGGATCCACGCCGCGCCCACGGCCTGACTGAGCACGGTGGCAATGGCTGCGCCCTGCACGCCCAGCCCGAACCCGAAGATGAGGATGGGGTCCAGAATGATGTTGATCACGGCACCGATCACGGTGGTGAGCATGCTGGTCTTGGCAAAGCCTTGGGTGGTGATGAAGGGATTCATGCCCAGCACCAGCAGCACGAACACCGAGCCGAGAATGTAGATGCGGCTGTAGCTCAACGCATACGGCAGGGTGGCGTCGCTGGCACCGAACAGCCGCAGCAGCGCGGGCGCACCCGCATAAAAGCCGATGGTCAGCACCACTGCAAAGAGCATCAGCACCGTAAAGCTGTTGGAGATGATCTTTTCGGCCTGCTGCCGGTCCCCCTGCCCCAGTGCGATGGCGGTGCGCGGTGCACCACCCGCGCCCACCAGCATGGCGAATGCGTTCAGCAGCATGAGGATGGGGGTGAACAGTCCCACGCCGGTGAGCGCGGCTGCGCCGATGCCCTCAATGTGCCCGATGTAAATGCGGTCTACGATGTTGTACAGCAGGTTCACCACCTGCGCCACCACGGCAGGGATCATCAGCTGCAGCATCAGCTTTTTCACGCTGCCGGACCCCATGTCCTGTTTTGCCTGTGCCATAGAACAAAAACTCCTTTTGCTTCAAATTTGAACGATATCCCTTTTATTATAATCGAAACCGGTCCAAAAGGATAGACCTTTTTCGCAAAAACCTCTGCACCTCGCAAAAAATACCCTCAAAAAGGCCCGGCCTGCGCTGCAGACCGGGCCCGGCATCGGGGAGAAAAGTGTTGACGGAAGGAGACTTTTTTGCTATACTATATAAGGTTTATTCTGGACCGGGGCTGCCTCCCAAGGCAGGACAAGGCCCCTGCATAGTCCGGAATATCCGACAAAAACATAACGTGGAGTAGTACTCAAGTGGTCGAAGAGGCGTGACTCGAAATCTCGTAGGCCCTGCAAGGGGCGCCAGGGTTCAAATCCCTGCTACTCCGCCAAGGTCACAGTTCCTCACGGAATTGTGACTTTTTATTTTATCGAAACAGCTGAATCAAATGTATAGGACCACCTTTCAGAGGCAAGCCCTCCGGCAGTTCCTTCAGGAACTGGGTCTCGGGGATCGTACCGGGTGAATTGCAAGGCTACCTCAAAACAAGCGATTCTGGCTGTCAGAAAAAGCTCCTTGGAAGCGAAGGCTTTCAGGGAGCTTTTTTGCTGCCGGGAGAGCACCCGGGCGGTTTTACCAGTCAGACGCTTTCCAATAGGCTTGTCAGGGTGGAGGCAAAGGCTTCATCCTGCTCCTTCGTCCGTTTCGCACTCCCCTTCGGGTGCTTGCCGGCACGAAGGAGCTTTTTGTTTTCGTACCGCCGCAGCATGAGGGCATCCATGTTGTCGGCGGTGTATTCCAAACCGTTCTGATTCAGCACCCGGGCGCACTTGGCAAGGCACATACTTGCCAGCCCATAGTCCTGTGTCACGACAATATCTCCCGGCTTTACCCGGTTGACCAGTGCAAAGTCCACACTGTCAGCGCCCTTATCGAATATGAGCGTCTGCGCACCTTCCCGCTCGATTTGGTGGGAAGTGTCACACAGGATAATGACCGGGATGCCGAACTGCTTTGCGATCTGCAAAGTCAGATCGACGACCGGGCAGCCGTCTGCATCGATCAAAAGATTCATCGGCTTTCCTCCATCACCCACCGAAATGCTCTTGCGGTACGCAAATCGGCGTCTTTGAAATGCCCGCCGTTGTTCCATTCAAGGGTGCAGTTCTTGCCGCGCTCTGCAAGTCGGCTGTGCAGGGTGCGGATATTATCCCCCACCACAGCCATGACGGCGTTTTTCGTGTGCTCTTCCTTGTCGCCAAGGCTCAGATAAACGCGCTGTGCCTGTATCGAGTGCTGTTGCTCAAACTCCATCCAGCCCGGAAACCACACAGAGGGCGAGGCGGCGGCGACACCGTAGAACAGATCAGTCTGGGTGGATGCCCACAGAGCAAACAATCCCGCCAGCGAATAGCCGCCCAGAATGATCCGGACATTTTCCGGCAGTGCAAACTGCTGTTTCAGGGTGGGGATCACCTGTTCGGTCAGAAAGCGTAGTGTGCCCGCCGCATTGCCGCCGAAACTTTCTTTGCCCCACACCGCAGGAGATTTCCACGGGGAAAGTTCATCGTTCCAGTTTTTCACAGGAACAGCGGCAAACAAAAACGAATGTGCCGAACCCTGCGCAATGGCTTCAACTTCGCTGTCCATGTTCTGTAATTCATGCTCGTCCGTCATCTGAAGCAGAAGATATTCGGCACAGTCTGCGCCGTAAATGCGGCAGGGTCTATCTCCGAATTTTAAGGGAAAAGCAAGGCGATTAAGGGATTCTGCTTTATAGTTCATCGACAAAATACCTCCCATTGATCGGCACGAGAAAAAGGCGTGAGGAGATTGGCTGCTTCCATTATAGCATATTCGGGCGGAGAGACAAGAAGCCCGGATGTGCGGTGCTCTCTGCAGGGACTTCCTGCATTTCTGTATGGGAGAATCGACACAAAACCGGTTGACATCCACCGGAAGAAACCCTTACAATGGGAACAGAAACCATGTCGGGCAATGGAACAGGAGCAATTTTGGAATGAACAACACAGAAGCATTTGAGTTCTTGCTGAGCTGGAAGGATGACGTCCTGATGAACTGCCTTTCCGGGCGGCGGGATAAGGCCTTTGATCCGCAGGCCATGCAGAAGGTCCGGGCGGCCTGTGCCGTGCTGGCCGAGGACGGGACCTATCCGTTCGACCTGTCGGTCACAGACCCGGAGATCTACCGTCAGGTCAGTGCCTGGTTCACCGACCTGCTGCGCAAGTCCTGAACCGTTCCGACACGAAAGATGCATTTATTTTCCACAAACGCTTGACATCTTGTGCAATCTGCATTATCATAAAGCCATCAAGTGTTTGTTCAGAGAAGCGAGCAGAACAAACAAGAGGGAGCCTGTTCCCTTTTGTTTGCTCTGCTCTTTTTTGTTCCCGCTACGCAAACGAGCATGCTGTGACAGGCAGAAGATCAGGAGGTTTTTATGCTGGATGTAGCAATCATCGGCTGCGGTGTCGTTGGCGCGGCTGCCGCCTATGAGCTTTCGCATTATCCGCTGCACACTGCAATTTTTGAGGCCGAGAACGATGTGGCTGACTGCACCACCAAGGCCAACAGTGCCATTCTGCACGCTGGGTACGACCCCGAGCCGGGCACCCGGATGGCACGGCTCAATGTGGAGGGCGTTGCACTGGCCAAAGAGATCTGCGCCCGGCTGGATGTGCCGTACCGGCAGTGCGGCAGTCTGGTGCTGGCCCTCAGCCCGGCAGAGCTGCCGCATCTGCAGAAGCTGTACGAAAACGGCCTTGCCAACGGGGTGCCGGGCATCCGGCTACTGTCGGCAGAGGAAACACGGGCCATGGAGCCCGGTCTTTCGCCGGAGGTGGCCGGAGCGCTGTATGCACCCAGCGCGGCCATCGTCAGCCCGTGGGAATATGCGCTGGCCATGGCGGAGGTGGCGGTGCGCAACGGGGTGGAACTCCACCTCAGCAGCCCGGTCACCGGCATTCAGAAAACCGCGTCCGGATGGGCGTTGACCACGCCGGACGGCGTGGTGGAGGCCCGCTACGTTGTCAACGCCGCCGGCATCCGGGCCGATGCCGTGCACGACATGGCCGCTCCGCATCAATTTACCATCCAGCCTACCCGCGGCGAATATTACCTTCTGGACAAATCGGAAGGCACGCGGGTGCAGCATGTCATCTTCCAGTGCCCCAACGAAAACGGCAAGGGCGTGCTGGTGGCACCTACCGTTCACGGCAACCTGATCGTCGGACCCAATGCCGAGCCGGTGGCGGGCGATGACACCGCCTGCACCGCCGCCGGGCTGGCATTTGTCAGCGCGGCCGCACGCCGCAGCGTGCCGGACATCCGCTTCGGCGAGTCCATCCGCAACTTTGCAGGCGTCCGCGCCAATGTGGACACCGGGGATTTCGTCATCGGCGAGGCGGAAGGCGCACCCGGCTTCATCGACCTGGCCGGTATGAAATCGCCGGGCCTGTCCAGCGCACCGGCCGTTGCCAAAGAGGTGGTCCGCATTCTGGAAGGCCACGGGGATCTGCCTGCGGCCAAAACGGATTACCGGGACGGCCGCACCCGGGTGCGGTTCAAGGAGCTGCCGCCGGAAGAAAAGGCAAAGCTCATTGCCCGGAACCCCGCCTACGGCCGGGTGATCTGCCGCTGCGAGACCATCACCGAGGGCGAGATCCTGGACGCCCTGCACACCGAGATCCCGGCCACCACCATCGACGGCGTCAAGCGCCGCTGCAACGCCGGGATGGGCCGCTGTCAGGGCGGCTTCTGCGGGCCCCGGGTGCTGGAGCTCATCAGCCGGACGCGGGGCATCGACCCGCTGGACGTCCTGCAGGACAAGGCAGGCAGCAACGTCTTACTGTGCGAAACCAAGCAGGAGGGAACCAACCATGATTGATCTGGTCATCGTCGGCGGCGGCCCTGCAGGCCTTGCCGCAGCCTACAGCGCATGGCAGCACGGCCTGCGCGATATTCTGATTTTGGAGCGTGACAACGAGCTGGGCGGCATCCTGAACCAGTGCATCCACAACGGCTTCGGGCTGCACCGTTTCGGCGAGCAGCTCACCGGCCCGGAGTACGCCGGGCGCTACATTGAAATGCTGCGCTCCACCGGCGTCCGGGTGGAGCTGGGCACCATGGTGCTGGAGGTCACGCCGGATAAAAAGATCCACTGTGTCAGCAAGGAGAAGGGCTACCAGATCCTCGAAGCAAAGAGCGTCATCCTCTGCATGGGCTGCCGGGAGCGCACCCGCGGGGCCATCGGCATCCCGGGCACCCGCCCGGCCGGCATCTACACCGCCGGTGCCGCCCAGCGCTATGTCAACATGGAGGGCTATCTGGTAGGCAAACGGGTGCTCATTCTGGGCAGCGGCGACATCGGCCTGATCATGGCCCGGCGGATGACGCTGGAAGGGGCCAAGGTGCTGGCCTGCGTGGAGGTCATGCCCTATTCCGGCGGCCTGACCCGCAACATTGTGCAGTGCCTGCAGGATTTTGACATCCCGCTGTACCTGTCCCACACCATCGTGGACATTCAGGGCGATACCCGGGTGGAAAAGGCCATTGTGGCCAAGGTGGACGAGAACCGCCGCCCCATTCCGGGCACCGAGATGGAATTTGACGTGGACACCATCCTGCTCAGTGTGGGCCTGATCCCGGAAAACGAGCTGACCCGGCAGGCCGGCATCCCGATAGACCCCCACACCAAGGGAGCCGTGGTCTACGAGAATATGGAGACCGGCATTCCCGGCGTGTTTGCCTGCGGCAACGTGGTGCATGTGCACGATCTGGTGGACTTTGTTTCCGGCGAGAGCGACCGGGCCGGAGCCGCAGCCGCCGCCTATGTGCTCCACGGTGAGACCCCGGACGCGGCTGTGCTGGACCTTGTCCCGGGCAATGGCGTGGGCTATACCGTCCCCCAGCGGGTGCGCCCGGCGGACGTGGACAAGGGCGTGGAGATCTCGTTCCGGGTGCGGCAGAATTACGGCCCCAGCCAGATCACCATCACCTGCGGGGAGAAGCAGCTGGCCCGGTTCAAGCGCCAGCGGATGGCACCCGGCGAGATGGAGCACATCACCCTGCCCGGGGTCCTGCTGGCAAAGGCCGACGGCCCGCTGACCGTTGCAGTAGAGGAGGTCGTAGCAAAATGAACAAAAAGTGTGAGATCATTTGTATCTGCTGCCCCCGTGGCTGCCACTTGCAGGTGGACCCGGAAAACGATTATAATGTAACCGGCAATGCCTGCCCCAACGGTGCCGCCTATGGCAAGGAAGAACTGACCCACCCCACCCGTATCCTGACCAGTACGGTGCGGGCCGAGGGCGGGCGCTATCCGCGCTGCCCGGTCAAGACTGCGCAGGCGGTGCCCAAAGAAAAGATCATGCAGGTCATGGCTGCGCTGGACGGCGTCACGCTGCACGCACCCATCCGCACCGGGCAGGTCGTGCTGACCGACGTCTGCGGCACCGGTGTGGATGTCGTAGCCACACGGGACCTGTAAAACCGCCCCTGAGCGAAACGGAGGTCGTTGAACCATGTCGACAAAGTATGTTCTTGCACTGGACCAGGGAACCACCAGCAGCCGCGCCATCCTGTTTGACAACGAGCAGAACATCATCGCGGTGCAGCAGCGGGAGTTTGAGCAGATCTACCCGCAGCAGGGCTGGGTGGAGCACAACCCCATGGAGATCTGGTCCACCCAGTACGGGGTCATGAACGAGGTGGTGGCCCAGAGCGGCGTGGATGTCCATGACATTGCCGCCATCGGCATTACCAACCAGCGCGAGACCACCATCCTGTGGGAAAAGGCCACCGGCCGCCCCATCTACAATGCCATCGTCTGGCAGTGCCGCCGCACCGCCCCGCTGGTGGACGAGCTGGTGCAGCAGCCCGGCATGACGGAATACATCCGCGAGAATACCGGCCTGATGCCGGATGCCTATTTTTCCGCCACCAAGATCAAGTGGATCCTGGATAACGTGCCCGGCGCGCGGGAGCGGGCCGAGGCGGGCGAGATCCTGTTCGGCACCGTGGACACCTGGCTGGTGTGGAAGCTCACCGGCGGCAAAGTCCATGTGACCGACCGCACCAACGCCAGCCGCACCATGCTCTACAACATCCGCACCCTGGACTGGGATGACACCCTGCTCAAAGCGCTGGATATCCCCCGCTGCATCCTGCCCCGCGTGGCGGATTCCAGCGAGGTCTACGGCACCACCGACCTGTGCGGGGTACAGGTGCCGGTGGCCGGCATTGCCGGGGACCAGCAGGCTGCACTGTTCGGGCAGGGGTGCTTTGCCAAGGGTGAGGCCAAGAACACCTACGGCACCGGCTGCTTCTTGCTCATGAACACCGGCGACACCATCTGCCACAGTCAGAACGGCCTGATCTCCACCATCGGCATCAGCCTGAACGGCAAGGTGGAGTATGCCCTGGAGGGCAGTGTCTTTGTGGGCGGTGCCGTCATCCAGTGGGTGCGCGATGGCCTGCGGATGATCCAGGAGAGCCGCGACGCCGAATACTATGCCCAGAAGGTGCCGGACAACGGCGGCATCTACATCGTGCCCGCCTTCACCGGTCTCGGTGCGCCGTATTGGGATATGTACGCCCGCGGGGCCATTGTGGGCATTACCCGCGGCACCACCCAGAACCATATCATCCGCGCGGCGGAGGAGTCCATCGCCTACCAGAGCGCCGACCTTGTGGCCGCCATGGAAAAGGACACCGGTGTGCCCATCACCTCCCTGAAGGTGGACGGCGGTGCTTCCCGCGACCAGTTCCTGATGCAGTTCCAGGCCGACATCCTGAACAAGGACGTTCTGCGCCCGGCCATCCGGGAGACCACGGCCCTGGGCGCTGCCTATCTGGCCGGCCTTGCCACCGGCGTGTGGAAGGACCAGGACGAGATCCGCAGCCTGTGGCACTGCAACATGACCTTTACCCCCGCTATGCCGGAGGCCGAGCGCGCACGGCTGCTGTCCGGCTGGCACAAGGCCGTGGGCCGCAGCAGTGACTGGGCAGAGCATTAAAAGAATTTGTCTGGACTTTGACTACTTCCAACAAAAATCACGAATTTGTGAATTGTCTGTTGACAAACCGTTGAGAAATGGTATACTGAAAGCATCCCAAGAGAATTGAGATGGGGATGCACTGTGCCACACGACCGCAGTGCGTCCCCATTTTTGTTCCCATCGCACCCCTTGTCCGCCCGTTCACATCTGTTCCGGGGGCTGGTTCTGGAAGTGCAGCCGCCGGGCATGTCCCTGAAAAAAGAAGGAGGATCCCCATGAAAAGCACCGCAAAGGCCACCGAAAAGCGTTCGCGCACGGTCGTTGTGCTGGCGATCGCTGTGGCGTTGATGCTGCTGGGCAGCATTTTTGCCCAGATGTTCAACACCTCATTCTACAAGGTCAAGGTCTCCCGCATTTCCTTTGATACCGACTCCGGCACCCTTTCGGGCCTGTTGTACATGCCCAAGGGCGTGGACGCCTCCAACCCGCACCCCACCATCGTGACCACCCACGGCTACCTGAACAGTGCCGAGATGCAGGACGAGACCGCCATCGAGATGTCCCGCCGCGGCTATGTCGTGCTGGCACTGGATATGTATGACCACGGCCATTCCCACGGGAACGCCGACAATACCGGCGGCTTCTTCAACTTCTGGCCCACTTCGCTGTGGGATGCCGCACAGTACATGTACAGCCAGGACTACGTTGCCAAGGATGCACAGGGCAACGGTCAGATCGCGGTCAGCGGCCACTCCATGGGCGGCTTCTCCTCCGAGATGGCCATCTATCTGGATGAGCAGAACTACGCTGCCGCCGGTTACCGCATCATCAAGGCCGGTTTGAGCATGGGTGCCGATTACTCCTGGACCTCCTACCTGGGCCTGGACGAAGAGGCTGCGGTTGCCACCTTCGGCGGACGCACCATCGGCAAGATCTGCGGCCAGTACGACGAGTTCTTCTTTGCGGCCGACGAGCCTCCCACGAAGAGCGGCACCGTCTACCACAAGGACTATGTTGCCACCACCGCTGGCAAGACCCTGCTGGAGCAGGAAGCTCCGCAGGCTGACACCTGGTACACCGGCTCGGATGGCGGCCAGCGCATCATTTACCAGCCGCGTGAGATCCACCCCTGGAACCACTTCTCCACCGCTTCCACCAAGGATGCCATCGAGTTCTACGCCACTGCATTTGCCGACCAGTCCGGTCTGGTGCAGAACATTGCTTCCACCAGCCAGATCTGGTACTGGAAAGAAGTCTTTGAGCTGGTCGCTCTGGTGGGCTTCCTGCTCATGCTGGCACCTCTTGCCCTGCTGCTGATGAAGCTGCCCTTCCTGTCCAATGCAAAACAGGCCGTCGCAGCACCCACCCCGGCCGTCGGCACCCTGTCCGGCAAGCTTGGCACGATCAGCCTGTTCGTGGTGGGTATGCTGATCCCGGCCATCATCTTCCCCGCCGTGTACGACGGCAGTCTGACCGCAGAGCCCATCCGCTGGATGCGCTACGCCAGTGACATTGCCCTGCTCCTGTCGGTGGTGGGCATCGTTCTGGCAGCCCGCAGCACCGAGGACGACCGCAAGACCTGGCTGTCCGGCTCGGTGTGCGTCCTGATCGCTTCCGTCGTCCTGCGTGTGCTGGTGACCAAGAACATCTTCGAGACCAATGCCACCTGGCAGGGCCCCACCGTCAACAGCATCGTGACCTGGGCTCTCATCTGCGCCTGCATCTCCATCGTGACCATGGTCTGCGTCTACCTGTTCGGCGGCCGCAAGCAGAAGGGCATCACGCTGGAACAGTACGGCATTGCCGCAAAGCCGGTGTCTGTGGCCGCAGCCTTCTGCGTGGCACTGCTGGTGAGCGTGATCGCCTACGCCTGCCTGTTTGCCGTGGATGCCATCTTCAAGACCGACTTCCGCATCTGGACCTTCGCCTTCAAGACCTTTGAAGCCAGCGCCATCCCGGCGGCGGTCAAGTATATGCCGTTCTTCTTTGTGTACTACTTTGTCAGCGGCGCCGCCGCCATCTCCAACACCAGCAGCGAAAAGCTGCAGGGCGGCTGGGGCTACCTGCTGGCTGCTCTGACCAACATGGGCGGCATCCTCCTCTGGCTGGTGCTGCAGTACGGCACCCTGTTCCGTACCGGCGTTGCCTTCTACCCGGGACAGGCCCTTGGCGGCATCCTGCTGTTTGCGCTGGTGCCCTCGCTGGCCATTGCATCCTGCCTGGCCAAGTACCTGTACAAAAAGACCGGCAGCGTGTACGTTGCGGCCTTCCTGAATACCATCCTGATGACCATGATGACCGTGGCCAACACCGCGATCTATTTCCAGGCATAAGCACAACCGCAGACTGGGGCTGCACTTTACAGTGCGGCCCCTTTGTGCGATAATGAGAACCATCTGAACCATCTGAGAGAAAAGGAGTCCTGCCCGATGCATCCACTTGCTGAAACTCTGCTGGACGAGCCGGTGATCGCAGCCGTCAAGACGGATGACGCTCTGACGGCCGCCCTGGCCTCGCCCTGCAGCACGGTCTTTCTGCTGGCGAGCACCCTGCTCAATGTGGGGGAGCTGGTCCGGCGCATCCACGCGGCCGGAAAGCTGGCCGTCGTGCACATCGACCTTGTGGACGGCCTTTCGGCGCGGGAAGTTGCCGTGAATTCCCTCATTGCGCTGTGCCACCCGGACGGTATCATTTCCACCCACCCGTCCCTGATCCGGCGGGCGCGCCATCAGGGCCTGCTGACCATCCAGCGGGCGTTCATCCTGGACTCCCTTTCCCTGAACAACCTTTCCGGCCAGCTGGAACAAGGCAAGCCGGACTTTGTGGAGATCCTGCCCGGCATCATGCCCCGGGTCATCACCGAGATCAGTACCCGCACCCGGGTGCCGGTGATCGCGGGCGGTCTGCTGCGGGACAAGGCCGACGTCATGGCCGCCATGCGGGCCGGTGCCTCGGCAGTGTCCACCTCTGCCCCGGAGCTGTGGGACATCTGAACCCCGGAAAACACAAAAATGCCTGACCGCTGTCGTTGGCGGTCAGGCATTTTTTTATGGAAAGCGGCAGCGTTACGGCTGGCTCTTCCTGACAAGATCTTTGGTGTACAGGGCGCGGGTGGCGTTGAGCACGGCAATGACCATGACGCCCACGTCGGCAAAGATGGCTGTCCACATGCTGGCCATACCGATGGCACCCAGCAGCAGGCAGGCAAACTTGACCGCCAGCGCGAACACGATGTTCTCGTACACGATGCGCAGGGTGCGGCGGGCAATGCGCATGGCCAGTGCGATCTTGGCCGGGTCATCGTCCATCAGCACCACGTCGGCGGCTTCAATGGCAGCGTCGGAGCCCAGGGCACCCATGGCGATGCCCACATCGGCGCGGGACAGCACCGGGGCGTCGTTGATGCCGTCGCCCACAAAGGCCAGATTCTCCTTGGACTTCTTGGCGGCGAGGAGTGTTTCGATCTGGTCC
>ENA-OQNA01000070-OQNA01000070.1-human-gut-metagenome-genome-assembly--contig:-NODE-70-length-35475-cov-9.821659_pt1 | contig 35475 bp, 29 predicted proteins | sample MGYA00242625_ERZ504872 | MGnify/ENA primary metagenome ERZ504872 (study PRJEB26092, sample SAMD00036425) | human gut metagenome | host: Homo sapiens | study: EMG produced TPA metagenomics assembly of...
CATGTTACAGCCGTGAAAGGGCCGTGTCTTAACCGCTTGACCAACGGGCCTTAGAAATACAGAGCTTCGCTAAAACCTCCGACTTTCATCATCCACTATTGCGGACGACCGTCCCCCTTATCTTAGCGAAACTCTGTAATGTGGTAGCGGTAACTGGATTTGAACCGGTGACACTTCGGGTATGAACCGAATGCTCTAGCCAACTGAGCTATACCGCCATATTTATTTGTTGCACTTGAACAGTGCTTTATTATTATATCCAACAACCCCCGTTTTGTCAACAACTTTTTCAAAAAAATCTTCAATTTTTTCATTCTTTCTGATTTTAAAAATCTTCAATTTTTTCATTCTTTCTGATTTTATACGTCTGTACGCAAAAAGTCCCCGTCATCCTGTATGAATGGCGGGGACTTTCAACATTTTATTGGAGAATGGTGGAAAGCAGGCTTACTTCTTGTGGACAGGCACCATGACCTCGAGGCCGCCCATGTAGGGCTGCAGGACCTTGGGGATGGTAACGCTGCCATCGGCCTGCAGATGGTTCTCGAGGAATGCGATGAGCATACGCGGAGGAGCCACGCAGGTGTTGTTCAGAGTGTGGGCCAGATAGGTCTTGCCATCCTTGCCCTTGACGCGGATGTGCAGGCGGCGGGCCTGTGCATCGCCCAGGTTGGAGCAGGAGCAGACTTCGAAGTATTTCTGCTGGCGGGGGCTCCATGCCTCGATGTCGCAGCTCTTGACCTTCAGGTCAGCCAGGTCACCGGAGCAGCAGTTCAGCTGACGGACAGGGATCTCCATGCTGCGGAACAGCTCGACGGAGTTCTTCCAGAGCTTCTCGTACCAGTCAGCGCTCTCCTCGGGACGGCAGACGACGATCATCTCCTGCTTCTCGAACTGGTGGATGCGGTAGATGCCGCGCTCCTCGATGCCGTGAGCGCCCTTCTCTTTGCGGAAGCAGGGGCTGTAGGAAGTCAGGGTCAGGGGCAGAGTAGCCTCATCCAGAGTCTGGTCGATGAAGCGGCCGATCATGGTGTGCTCGCTGGTGCCGATGAGGTAGAGGTCCTCACCCTCGATCTTGTACATCATGGCGTCCATCTCAGGGAAGGACATGACGCCCTGCACCACGTTGCCGTGCATCATGAAGGGAGGGATGACATAGGTGAACCCCTTGTCGATCATGAAGTCGCGGGCATAGGCCAGAACAGCCTCGTGCAGGCGGGCGATGTTGCCCAGCAGGTAGTAGAAGCCATTGCCGGCCACGCGGCCTGCGGCATCCATATCAATGCCGTCGAAGCTCTCCATGATCTCGGTGTGGTACGGGATGGGGAAATCAGGCACGACCGGCTCACCGAAGCGCTGAGCCTCGACGTTGTAGGTGTCGTCCGGGCCGATGGGTACGCTGGGGTCGATCATCTGGGGGATGGTGTACATGATCTCCTGAATGCGTTCAGCCAGCTTTGCCTCCTCGGCTTCCAGCTCTGCCATCTTGTCGGCATCAGCCTTGACAGCGGCGTTGTTGGCGTCGATCTGAGCCTGCAGCTCGGCCTTCTTGGCCTCATCGTCGCACTTCTTCAGCTGGCCGAACAGAGGGCCGTTGGCCTTGCTCAGCTTGTTGCGGGCAGCCTTCAGGGACTCGACTTCCTTCAGGCACTCGCGGTACTTGACGTCCTTCTCGATGACTTCGTCAACGAGGGGGAGCTTTGCATCCTGAAACTTCTTCTTGATGTTTTCCTTGACCGCATCCGGGTTGTCGCGGACAAATTTGATGTCAAGCATGATAACTCTCCTTATACTCTATTGCTTGCACAGGGGGCGTTCCCCGCTGTGCCGTTCAAAGGCGGTGTTCCCCGCCTTGGTACGCATTTCTAATAACTTTTCCGCTCAGGCTCTCCTATTAGGAGAGCTGTCGAGCGATCGCGAGACTGAGAGGTTTACTCCATATTATACTGCCCCAGCAGATTTGCAAAGGCTTTCAGCTGGTCGTCCGAATAGAAATGGACGGTCAGCTTGCCTTTGCCGTCGTGGTAGGCCACGCGGACTTCGCTGCCCAGCGCCTGCTTGAGGCTTTCTTCCACCTCCACCGGCAACGCACTCGGCAGCGGCACGGCCACAGGCTCTTTTGCAGGCTTTGCCAGCTTTTTGCACAAAGCTTCGGCCTGACGGACGTTCAGCTGGTTGTCCGCTATCATCTGAGCCGCTTCCTCCTGCAGCTCCGGCGTAGGCAGACCCAAAACGACCTTCGCGTGTCCGATCGTAATGAAGCCGCTTTTCAGCAGTTCCAGCACTGTTTCCGGCAGGCTCAGCAGCCGCAGGCTGTTGGCCAGTGCGCTCCGGCTCTTGCCCAGCTTGCGGGCAGCCTGCTCCTGGGTCAAATCGCAGCGGGTCATCAGCTCACGGATGCCGGCCGCCTCTTCCACAGGGTCGAGGTCTTCGCGCTGCAGGTTCTCCACCAGCGCAAGCTCCATGGCCTGCTCATCGGTCACGTCCTTGACGATGACCGGCACCTCGGTGAGGCCCGCCATCCGGCTGGCCCGCCAGCGGCGCTCGCCTGCCACGATGAGATAGCCGCCAGACGGCTTCGGGCGCACCGCGATGGGCTGCAATAAACCGTGCTCGGCGATGCTGGCCGAAAGCTCTGCCAGCGTCTCGTCGTCGAAGGTCTTGCGGGGCTGGCCGGGGTCTGGCTCGATCTCCCGCAGGGGCAGCGTCTCGATTCTGGTATCCGACTCAAAGCTGGGGGCGGCGTCCTCAAACAGACTTTCCAGCCCCCGGCCCAGTCCTCCTCTTCCTTTTGCCATTGGTCTCCTCTCTCCCTCAGCCGTCCATCTTCACATCGGCCAGCCCCATCGTCTCGACCGGTTCCGCTGCAGCTTTTCCGCGGCGGCGCTTGGGTGCAGCTTCGGCGGGGCGGTTGCTCTTCACGAACTCGATGGCAAGGTCCATATACGCCTCGCTGCCCTTGCCCTTCGGCTCATAGAAGTTGATGGGCTGGCCATAGCTGGGAGCTTCCGAGATTCGGATGCTGCGAGGGATGGTGGTCTGATACACCTTGTTTCCAAAGTATTTCTTGACCTGCTCCACCACCTGCAGCGTCAGGTTATAGCGGACAGAGAACATGGTGAACACCACGCCCTCGATGTCCAGATAGGGGTTGTACTTCTTGCGGACGGTCTTAAGAGTGCTGATAAGCTCCGACAGACCTTCCAGCGCATAATACTCGCACTGCACCGGGATGAGGATGCTGTCGCAGGCGCACAGGCCGTTCAGCGTCAGCAGGTCAAGGCTGGGCGGGCAGTCGATGAAGATAAAGTCGTAATCCTTCTGGATGGGGGCCAGCGCCTTGCGCAGGCGGCTCTCGCGGCCCGGCAGGTCGATCATCTCAAGGCTGGCGCCCGCGAGGCGGGTGTTGGAGCCGATGACGTCGGTGCGGAACTCCGTCTTGCGGACAGCCTGCCGCGCGTCGGCCTCGCCAATGAGAATTTCGTATGTACCAATATCTACACTCCGCTTGGAAATACCATAACCGGTGGTGGTGTTGCCCTGTGGGTCGAGGTCTACGATGAGCACTTTTTTGCCCAGCGCCGCCACGCAGGACGAGAGGTTGACGGCTGTGGTGGTCTTGCCCACGCCGCCCTTCTGGTTTGCAACAGCAACGATTTTTGCCACGCTACTTGCTTCCTTCCGGGAAAAAGATTTGTTCCACATGGAACATTTCGAGGACGAAGCCCGCCGTTTTCCCCTCAGCAGGTCCCTTATACAGCTTAGTATAGCACATCAGCGCGGCTTTTTGAACCGGTTCTTTATAATTTTACGGTAGGAAATGCAGATTCAGCATCTATTTTTTGCATTCTTTGAGGTTAAAAATTGATTTTTGCAGTAAAGCTGTAGCGTTGAGGCAGCTTGCTTTGCATTAGAGCCAACTCTTCTTTAAGCAGGTTCGCGCGCTGGTGGCGCGGGGGATGTTTTCTTTCGGTCAAATTGCTTTGCGCTCCGCGCGGGCCAGAGGCAGGGCTGGTTTTTTCTTTAAGCTGGTTCTCGCGCGCTGGTGGCGCGGGGCAGGTTTTTCTTTTGGTCAAGTGGCTTGCGCTCCGCGCGGGCCAGAGGCAGGGAGGGGTGTTTCGAATCCCCCTCCCTACCTCTGGACTCCACTCTCCCCGCAACGAGTTAAGGGCTGCACGCCCTTAACAATTCCGAAGATGAGGTCGAAACGGAAAAAAGCTAGTCGCTTCGCTAAACGCTTTTTTCTCGTTTCTCCGATTTACGGCTTCGCCGATGGCGTTATGTCTTAGCAGAACTTTACGTCCAGCAAAAGCGTGAATTCTGCTGCGGAGCAGCAAATCGGCGGAGGCTCAAAATGCGGTTAAGAGATCTTCGTGCGAATGCACGAATCTCCAGCATTTTGAGTTGGAGCCCACCTCTCCGGGGTTACTAGGGGCGAGCAGCCCCTAGTTCGTGCCTCCCGCGCCTCGAAAGTAGCGGGTGCTTTTCTGGTTCTCTTTTGGCACGCAAAAGAGAACTTAGCCCAGCGAAAAAGCGCTCTACCCCCGCGCCACCGGCGCGTGAAGCCGCTCAAAAGAAAAAGAGCCAATGTTCCACATGGAACACTGGCCCTCTCCCCTCACCTCTGTGCCGCTGCCGTCGGGATGCGCACGGTATACTCAATGTACCCATCCCGCTCTTCCCGGTGCGCCGTTGCCGGCACACCGTTGTCCGTCATCAGGCGGATGGCGTGGTCGATGGTATTCACAAAAATGCGGACGTCCTTCACCATCGAGATGCGGTGGCGTCCCGGGGCAGCTGCGTTCAGCAGCTGCTCGATGTATAAGTCTGTAGTCCGGGCGTTCATCTTCCGCTTGGCGATGGTGATGAGTGCTTCACTACGGCGGTTCTCCGGCAGACGCAGCACTGCCCGGGCGTGGCGTTCCGTCAGGCCGTTGTCCAGCACGAACTGCCGCTGGTCCTGGGTGAGCTGCAATAATCGCAGCTTGTTGGCCAGTGTCGGCTGAGCCATGCCAAGCCGCTTGGCCGCCTCCGCCTGCGTACAGTCCCACAAGACCATCACATCCCGCAGGCCCTGCGCCTGCTCGAAGGGGTTCAGATTCTCCCGCTGAAGATTTTCCAGAAGCCCCATCGCCGCCGTCTTGTCGTCGGCATAGTCGCAAAGGATAGCCGGGATGGTCTGCATCTTTGCCATCTTGCAGGCGCGGAGGCGCCGCTCCCCCGCCACCAGCTCATAGCCGTCTTCTTTTTTGCGCACGGTGATCGGCTGCAGTAAGCCGTTCTCCCGGATGCTGGCCGCAAGCCCCGCAAGCTCCTGCTCGTTGAAATTCGTCCGCGCCTGAAATGGCGACGGCTGGATGCTCTCAATCGGGAGAGCGTAGATTTTTCCGGCAGATTTCTTTCTCTCAAACATGATACCGCCCCTTTTCGTCTGGAATCGTCATGGTTTTCCACCCTTTCCCGGGAAAACGTGGAAAAGTCAACTGCTTACATCCTCAGTTTACCAGAAAATAAAAGACCCTGCCAGAAGATTCGTTCGGCAGGGTCTTGCATTTTCTATTCGATGCTCCGTTATTTCAGCGGACTTTTCGCAATTTTTCCGCCGTTTCTGGGGTAGGCAGTCGGAGTTTGCGAAATCTTTTTGCAGAGGATGAGAGTGCGGGTATCGCCGCCCGGCAGATGGAGGGTGCGGGTCTCTTTGTACTCGCCGCCCAGCTTCTTGATGGCACCCCGGGCTGCAGCCAGCTCTTCTTCGCCGGAAGCGCCCTTCATGGCAAGGAAGTTTCCACCCACCTTCACCAGCGGCAGGCAGTATTCTGCCAGCATGGGCAGAGCCGCCACCGCGCGGGCCGAAGCCAAATCGAACTGTTCACGCCACGCCTTGCGAGCAGCTTCCTCGGCGCGCTCCTTGGCGAACTCCACACCGGTAAGGCCCAGCTGGCCGCAGGCGTATTTCAGAAACTCCACCCGCTTGCCGGTAGGCTCCATCAGGGTCAGCTCCAACTCGGGCTTGAAAATCTTCGTCACGATGCCCGGGAAGCCCGCGCCTGCACCGACATCCACCATCTTCCCTGCCACCTCAGGCTGAGAGGCAAAGAGCAGGCTGTCGAGGAAGTGCTTGTCCTCGATGCCCTCCGGGTCGGTGATGGCGGTCAGGTTGACCTTCTGGTTGTACTCCACCAGGATCTCCGCAAAGGCGTCCAACTGGTCGAGCTGGGTTCCGGTGAGCGCGATGTTCCATGTGGAACATTTCTGTTCCAGTCGGTTCTTATCGATCATAAACTTATCCTCATTTCACAAAAGCTTATCGCAATTTTCAAAAATAGCATGAATCAAACAGGTATATTGCTGTCTCTCACGCCGGTGGCGCGGGGGATGTTTTCTTTTTCGGTCAAATGGCTTTGCGCTCCGCGCGGGCCAGAGGTAGGGAGGGGTGTTTCGACTCCCCCCTCCCTACCTCTGGACTCCACTCTCCCCGCAACGAGTTAAGGGCTGCTCGCCCTTAACAATTCCAAAGATGAGGTCGAAGCCCAAAAATGCTAGCCGCTTCGCTAAACGCATTTTTTTGTGCTTCTCCCATTTACGGCTCCGCCGAAGATTTTACCTTTCTGCTGAACTTCACGCCCTGCGAGGGCGTAACACCCGCTGCGAAGCAGCAAATCGGAGAAACGAGAAAAAAGCGTTAAGCGCAGCGACTAGCTTTTTTCCGTTTCGACTTCTCCTTCGGGGTCTGAAAGGGGCGAGCAGCCCCTTTCCCGTGCCTCCCGCGCCTCGGAAGTAGCGGGTGCTTTTCTGGTTCTCTTTTGGCACGCAAAAGAGAACTTAGCCCAGCGAAAAAGCGCTCTGACTCCGCGCCACCGGCGCGACAACCATTTCTGATTCTCTTTTGGTGCGCAAAAGAGAACTTTAGCTTCTCTTCGCCGCCAGCGCAATACTCAGCTGTGCCACATCCGACGGCGACACGCCGGGAATGCGTCCCGCCTGCCCCAAGTTTTTCGGGCGGATGCGGGCCAGCTTCTCGCGGGCTTCCAATGTCAGGCCAGTGAGCTCTGTGTAAGAGAAATCCTCCGGGATGAGGGTCTTCTCGTGGCGGGCCACCTCGTGTATCATCCGGTCCTGCCGGGCAATGTAACCCGCGTACTTGATTTCAGTTTCCAGACGCTCAGCCAGCATGGGCGTGATGCCCTCACCCCAGCCGATCATGCCCGCGATGAGCGGATAGTCGATCTCCGGCCGGCGCAGCAGCTCTTCGGCAATGCCGCCCTCTGCGGCCGGGGCGAGGCCCGCTGCTTCCATCGCGGCGCGCAGGTCCGCCGTGCGCAGATGGGCGTCATGCAGACGGCGGCGCTCTGCGTCCAGCACAGCCTGCGTCTGCTGGTACTTTGTCCAGCGGTCGTCCTGCACGAGGCCGTATTCCCTGCCGATGGGCGTCAACCGGGTGTCGGCGTTGTCCTGACGGAGGGTCAGGCGGTACTCGCTGCGGCTGGTCATCATCCGGTAGGGGTCCATGACGCCCTTGGTCACAAGGTCATCCACCAGCGTGCCGAGATAGCTCGACTGCCTGGGCAGGATGAGCTGGCTTTCGCCCAATGCGTTCCGGGCAGCGTTCAGACCGGCCAGAAGGCCCTGCGCGGCGGCTTCCTCGTAACCCGAGGTGCCGTTGAACTGTCCCGCACCGTAGAGGCCCCGCACCACCTTGCTTTCCAGCGTGGCTTCGAGGCTGGTGGGGTCTACGCAGTCGTACTCGATGGCGTAGGCCGGGCGCATGATCTCAATATTCTCGAAGCCCTTGATGCTCCGGTAGAATGCATTCTGCACATCCTCCGGCAGACTGCTGGACGCACCCTGCAGATACATTTCCTCGGTATTCTCGCCGCAGGGCTCCACGAAGATGGGATGCCGGTCCTTCCCTGCAAACCGCACTACCTTGTCCTCAATCGATGGGCAGTAGCGCGGGCCGACGCCCTCGATCATGCCGCCGTAGAGCGGGCTGCGCTGGATATTGTCCAGAATGATCTTGTGCGTCTCAGGGTTGGTGTAGGCGATCCAGCACTCCACCTTGTTGTGCATAGGGGCATCGGTCATGAAGCTGAAAGGCTGAAGTTCATTGTCCGGGTCGCCGGGCTGGCATTCCAGCTTAGAGAAGTCGATGCTCCGCCGATGCACCCGGGCAGGCGTACCGGTCTTGAAGCGGCGCAACGGCAGACCGGCGGCTTTCAGGCTCTCGGTGAGGGCGTTGGCCGCGTGCATCCCGTCGGGGCCGGAGGCGTACCATGCATCGCCCACGAAAATTTTTCCGCCGAGGTTGGTGCCGGTGGCGATGACCACGCACTTTGCGCCATACTCCCCGTTCAGCTGGGTAACGACGCCCTTCACATGGCCGTTCTCCACCTCGATGGAAATGATTTCCGCCTGATGGATAGCCAGCCCCGGCGTCAGCTCAAGGGCGTGCTTCATATATTCATGATAGCGCTTGCGGTCGGTCTGAACGCGCAGAGCGTGGACAGCGGGGCCTTTGCCTTTGTTGAGCATCCGGCTCTGTAAATAGGTAGCATCTGCCGCAAGGCCCATCACGCCGCCAAGCGCATCCAATTCGCGTACCAACGTGCCTTTTGCCGTTCCGCCGATGCTGGGGTTGCAGGGCATATTGCCGATGGCGTCCAAGCTCATCGTGAACACCGCCGTCTTTGCGCCCAGCATCGCGGCAGCATGGGCCGCCTCAATGCCCGCATGTCCAGCACCGATGACGATAACGTCGTAGTCTCCTAAATGGTTCATACTTTCCTCTATTTGCAACATAAAATCTTCGGCGAAGCCGTAAATCGGAGAAACGAGAAAAAAGTGCAACAGCGACGACCGCCGCCTGCGGCGGATACAGGGAGGAGCTGTTGGGGCCGCGGTCAGCAGAACACGAGTGCCACTCAAGGCACGAAGTGGTCGCTGGGCACCGCAACCCGTCTTAGCGCAGCGACTAGCTTTTTTCCGTTTCGACAACCCCTTCGGGGTCTGAAAGGGGCGAGCAGCCCCTTTCTCGTGGATCCAGCGCGTCGAAATCGCTGGTGGTTTTCTGGTTCTCTTTTGCCAGCAAAAGAGAACAATTCCACTTAACGTAAAAGCGCTCTGCCCCGCGCACAGGCGCGCAACGATACTGTCCTTACTTCCCCACGCAGAATCTCTCAAACACCTCGTTGATGACCGCCTCCGAGGCGTTCTCCCCTGTCAGCTCGCAAAGTGCATCCAACGCGTCGTCCACGCAGACCGACACAGCGTCCAGCCCGAGCCCCTGCGCGGCGTCCAGCGCTCCGGCTACGGCATCCCGGGCGCGGGTGGCAGCGGAAAGCTGCCGCTGTCCCGAGAGGCTGGCAGCGTGGGGGTCGATTTGGTTGGTCCCCAGCAGGCGGGCTACCGCCGCCGCGATGACCTTCCGCGCCCCCTCTTCCTGACAGCAGACCGGCAGCACCATCGCAAAATAGGGTGCGATGAGCTCGGCGTCGAACCGGGTGGGCTTGTCCTCTTTATTGACCAGCGCGATGGCCGGACGACCCGCGCAGCGCTGAGCCAGCTCCATGTCCTCCCGGGTCGGGCGCTCCGAGCCGTCGAAGACGGCAAGGATAAGCCCCGCCTCGTCCAGCTTCTTCCAGCTGCGGCGGATACCTTCGGCTTCGATCTCGTCTTCCGTCTGACGCAGACCGGCAGTGTCGAAGAGATTCAGCCTGACGTCTCCCAGCTGGACAGCCTGCTCCACCACATCGCGGGTGGTTCCGGCCACCGGCGTGACGATGGCCCGGTCGAACCCGGCCAGCAGGTTGAGCAGGGTGGATTTGCCCGCATTGGGTCTGCCCACGATGGCACAGTCCACGCCCTCGCGGAGGACAGCGCCCGCATCGTAGCTCTGGATGAGAGCGTCCAGCTCCTGCTCTACCCCGCCTAAGACCTCGCACAAGTGGCTTTGGCTCAGTTCCGGGACATCTTCCTCAGGGAAATCCACCCAGGCGGCCAGATGGGCCTGCAAAGCCGTCAGAGCATCTTTCTGGGCCGCTATCTTCCGGGCCAGCACACCGTTCAGGGAGGCATTTGCCAGCGCGGCCCCCTGTCGGCCATCGGCGGAGATGATGTCCATGACGGCTTCGGCCTGGGTCAGACTGAGCTTGCCGTTCAGGAACGCGCGGCGGGTGTACTCGCCGGGAGCGGCAGGCGACGCGCCCGCCGCAATGCAGGCTTCCACCAGCCGCCGGGCGACTGCGCTGCCGCCGTGGCAGGAAAGCTCCACCACATCCTCGCCGGTGTAGCTGTGGGGCGCGCGGAAAAACAGCGCCACGCCCTCATCGAAAGCCTCTTCCCCCTCCACGAACGCACCGAACATGGCCGTATAGCCTTTGGCGTCCGCGACCTTTTTGGCCGGGTTGGCCGGACGGAACACCTTCGCTGCCACTTCATAGCTTTCCGGGCCGGACAGCCGCACGATGGCGATGCCGCCCGCACCCGGAGCGGTAGCAATGGCCGCAATGGTCGAATGCTGCATCTTCTCCCCTCCTTATGCGCAGATGAATACAGTATATTCTACCACGAACCGCCAAAAAAAGAAATATGCTGCGCAAAAAAGGGTGTGCAGCCCCTGAAAGACTGCACACCCCGTTGCGTGTGAAAGAAAAATCAGAATGCGGCAATATCGGCCGTGGTGATGGCCTTGCCGGGCAGGGTGCGGCTGTCGGCATTCTCCGACAGGGCCAGCTTGCCCTCGCGCAGCAGCTTGACGGCCTTCTCGTGATCAGCAGCGTTCCAGTTGTCGCCCACGAGCTTCCAGTTGTTATCCACATGCGGCTCGATGGTGCCGCCCTTGACGGTGCGGATGTACTCGCCCAGCAGTTCGCGGATGCCGCCCACATCGCCGCGCACGTCGATCTCCAGCAGCTTGGGCAGCTCGTCGCCCTCCTTGAAGATGTCAGCATAAGTCAGCAGCTGGGTGGTGGCACGGTAGTTGTTGACGGCCACCACGAAGCTGTCATCGTCCTCCACCGGACGGCCATCCATCCAGGTCAGGTTCTGGATGCGGTTGCCGGGCTGCTTGGAGATGTCGAGGTCATACTTGACGCCTGCAAAGGCATCGTACAGGTAATAGCGGACGGAAGAGTCGAATGCGATGGTCACATCGCCCGGCTCCCAGGTCTTAAAGAAGGCAGCAGACCACTCCATGAACTGACGCAGCTGCCAGCCGTTCATCTGCAGCTTGTACAGGGTGTTCTGGTAGGTGTAGATGCTTGCCATGTCGCACTTGCGGATGGTACCCTCGCGCATCTGGGAGGTCATGGAGGTCAGAGCCGTTGCGGACACCCGAGCGTCGGTGTAGTACATCTGTACCTCGTTGATGAAGTCCAGCAGAGCGGTATCCTGCACCATGGGCTGGGGCAGGCAGTCGATCTCGTTTTCGGGGGCCAGATCACCGCCGACCAGCTGGCCGATGGGGGTCACGGCGTCGTCCTTAGCGCGCTGGTCGTACTCTGCCAGCAGAGCGGTCAGCTCGGGGTCGGGAGCGTAGTCCTTGATGATCAGGTTCTCAGAGGTGCGGTCCTTCACCTTCCACTTGCCGTTCAGGCCGCGCTCCAGATAGACGTGGATGTCGGAGACGGTGGCACCGGCATTCTTGTTCTCGACCACCAGCACGCCGTTGATCATCTTGTTGGGGATGCTCTTGTGGCCGTGAGCGGCGACGATGACGTCGAACTCGGGGCAGGCATTTGCCAGGTCGGTGACGCCAGAGCCATAGACGCCGTACTCATTGTCAATATCCATATGCATAACGCCGATGATGACATCCACATCGTTCTTGATCTTATCAATGATCTTGCGGCTCTCGTCCACCGGGTTGGTGACAGTCCAGCCCTCGAGGTTCTTGGCGTCCCAGCGGGTGATGTTGGGAGTGACCATACCGATGACGCCGATCTTGACGCCGCCCTTGTTGATGATGGTGTAGCCGTCAGCCAGAGGCTTGCCTTCGGGGCTGTAGACGTTGCCGGTCAGCACCTTGGCCTTCTGCTGGGAGAGCACCTTTTCCAGCGTGGCCATGCCATAGTTGTACTCATGGTTGCCGGTGACGTAGACATCGTAGCCGATGGCGTTCTGAGCAGCGATCATGGGGTGGACATCGTCGTTCAGGAACAGCTCAGCGGAGTTTGCCTGAATGGTGTCGCCTGCATCCACGACCAGCGTGGTCTTGGTGCGGTTCTCCTTGATGGCAGTTGCCTGCTGGGCCACGCTGCCAGAGGCGTCGGCCTTGTTGGCGGCGTAATCCTAGGGGTCAAACTTACCGTGGGTATCGCTGGTGGCAAGGATCTGCAGGTCCATGCTCCACAGGTCTTTGATGCCGGCAGCGGAAGCAGCCGGAACCAGACCGCCCATTGCGGCGGCGGTAGCCGATGCACCGGCCACGCGCAGGAAATTACGGCGGGAAATCTTATTCTGTTCCATAATAATTCCTCTCTTTTTTGCTTGGTATACACTCCGAAGCATTTGTAGCTCTAGTATAAGGCTTGTCGACATTGTTTTACAATGTGCAAGTAGGAGAAAAATTTCTTCCGGAATTGGGCATATTCTCCAATTTTCTGATAAGAACGACTTTTCTTTCTAAATTATTCTTTCAGATTCGCTTTTCATCATAAACCATCTTCATGCAAAAGATGTGTAAATTTATAGTGTTCCTCGTACAAAAAAGACCCTCCCCTGCACGGCTTCCGCCATGCGGGAGAGGGTCTTATCATTCAGCTTTTACAGCTCGATCTTGCCGAAGCTCAGATCAGCGAAGTCATCCACACGCTCGGTGCGCTTGGGTGCCACAGGGGCAGCATTCTCGGCATCGCGCGGGGTGTAGGTGCGCTCAGGCACATTGGAGCGGTAGCCGCCACGGCCGCCGCCATTGCGCGGGCCACGGCCATTCCGGTCACCACGGCGCTCGCCGCCTCGATGATAGCCGCCGCTGCGGCCATTGCCGTTGCGGTCACGGCCGCCGCGGGGTCCGCGGGGACGTGCATTTGCGCTCTCAGCCACAGCGTTGGGGTCGGTGGAGTAGATGACCACACGGCGGTCACGGCCCTCGCCCTTGCTCTCGCTGCGGACGCCCTCCATCTTGCCGATGGCAGAGTGGATGATGCGGCGCTCGTAGGGGTTCATGGGCTCCATGGCAAAGCTGCGGCCAGTGCGGCGCACCTTGGCACCGATGCGCTGTGCCAGTGCGGTCAGGTCGCTCTCGCGCTTGTCGCGGTAGCCGGCCACGTCGAGGCCCAGCTTGATGTAGTCGCCCTCGAGGCGGTTTGCCACGAGGCTTGCCAGATAGGACAGGCTCTCCATCGTCTCGCCGCGGCGGCCGATGAGGGCGCCCATCTTCTCGCCGTCCAGATGGATGATGGTAGCCTCACCCTTCTGCACAGCGCTGAACTTGACGTCCTGTACGCCCATCTTCTCGATGACATCCTTCAGGTAGTCCACAGCGGCCTTGACCTTGGCGTTCTCCTCGATGTTGATGGGGACTTCCACCTCTTCGCCCTCTGCGGCGGGAGCAGCCTGCTCTTCGGCAGGGGCAGCTTCCTCAGCAGGAGCAGCAGGCTCTTCCACAGCAGCGGGAGCTTCAGGGGCAGTCTCTTCGACGACAGGCTCAGCCGCCACAGGGGCAGCCTTTTCCTCCACAACGGGAGTGGGCTCCTCAACGGGGGCAGCAGGAGCTGCCACAGGCTCGTCCGGCAGCTCGACGCTGACGCGGACCTTGGCGGGAGTGAGCTTCAGGCCCAGAAAACCGGTCTTCTGGGGCATTTCCAGCACTTCGTAGCTGACGTTGATGTCGTCCTTTTCCACGCCCAGCAGAGCGCAGGCATTGGTGCGTGCTTCATCGACCGTCTTGCCGGTCGCTTCCTGCGTACGGATCATAACCGTCAATCCTCCTTTTTGTTCTGCAGCTCGCTCAGCGGGACAGTGCGCTCGTCCTTGTAGCGCTCAGCATCCTGCTGGCGGGCATACTCGAGGCGGCGCTTATTCATCTCGCTGGCGGAGATGTTCTTTTCCACGACCTCACCGGTCTTCTCGTCCTTGACCTTGATGGTGGTGCTCTTCACGCCGCGCTTCTCTTCCTTCCTGCGGGAAGCGATCTCGGCCTTGACCTGCTCCTTCATCTTCTCGGGGTCATAGATCTTGCGCATGACCTGGGTCTGGACGGTCATCACGATGTTGGAAATGACGTAGTACAGAGAGAATGCGCAGGGAACGGTAAAGCAGAAGAAGACGTACATCAGAGGCATCATATACATGGTCAGCTTCATGCTGCCCTGCATCTCCTGGCCGGAGGCCTTCATGCTGATGTGGGTGGAGATGAACATGGTGACGACAGCCAGGATGGGGAAGATCAGCAGGGGCAGGTTGTCTGCTGCCAGGCTGTACTGCGGCACACGGGTCAGGTCGATGCCGAAGAAGTCCATGTGCTGGCCGAACTCGGTGATGGTGTTCAGCTGGTCTGCGGTGAACACAGAGGTGACGGTGGACTCACCGGCCAGCACCTGTGCGATGATATTGGTGTCGCGGGTCACCTGAGTGAAGCTGATGCCCAGAGCGGTCATGGCATCGCCTGCGGCGGTGATGGCGTCGGCGCCGATGTGGAAGATGCGCTGCAGCGGGCGGTACACGACCTCGATGACGCCGAACATAACGAGGAAGTTGACCAGCATGGGCATACAGCCGGCGGTGGGCTTATAGCCGAACTCCTGCTGGAGCTTGATCAGCTCTTCCTGCTGCTTTTCGGGCTTGTCCTTGTACTTTTTCTGGATGTCGGCGATCATCGGCTGGAAAGCGGACATCTTGGCCATGCTCTTCTGCTGGTTGAGCTGCAGAGGGATGCTGAGCAGGCGGATGACGATGGTGAAGATGATGATGTCCCAGCCGTAGTTCGGGATGAGGTTGTAGATCCACTCCATCACATAGCCGAGAGGTACACCGAGGATGTACAAAATATTCATGTCTCTGTCCATTCTGCCCCGCCTGTGGTGCGGGACGGTTATTTTTATCGTAGGACGCGCCGCCCACAGTTCAGCACGTCACAAGAAGCAATGATAATAGCATTTCCTCTCAGCCTCTCCTATCAGGAGAGGTGTCACGCCGCAGGCGTGACGGAGAGGTTTTCCTCCCCTCTGCCGCCCTTTTTCAAAGGGCATTGACGGAGAGGTCTTCCCCGCTTCAGCGCCCTTCCAAAGAGCATCGACGAAGAGGTTTTCCACTTATTTTTCGTGTCTGGTGGAAAACAGAGCCGAGGCCGAGAGATGCCGGGCCGGATTTTTCCAGCGGCCCTTTTCCGGCACAGGGTCGTAGCCCCAGCGGCCCAGCGGATTGCACCGGGCGATGCGCCACGCCGTCAGCAGCAGCCCTTTGACGCAGCCGTGGGTGCGGATGGCCTCGATGCCGTACTGGCTGCAGGAGGGCGAAAAGCGGCAGTTCCGACCCAGCCCCGGGCTGATGAACTTCTGGTAGAGCCGGATGAGCCCGCAGAGGGCTTTCTGAAAGATGCTCACGCCTCGGGCTTCCGGACCGGCGGCAGGGTGGCAGGGGGCTTTGCGCCCGGCTGCTTTGCCTTATCCGGCAGGCCGGCCTGGGCAAAGAGCTTTGCCACGATGGAGCTGAGCTGCCAGCTCTTGAGCCGGGGGGTCATGCCCCGGGCCACGAAAACGAGGTCGTAGCCGCCGATGTTGTAGTCGAGGTGTTCGTCGATGGCAGCCTTCATGACGCGGCGGGCGCGGTTGCGCTGCACGGCGTGGCCGATCTTTTTGGTGGCCGTCAGGCCCACCCGGGTGCGCTTGCTCCGCGTTTTGAGCACGTAGAGCACCAGCGCCTGGTTGACATAGGACTTGCCGCGGGCATACACGCGGCCAAACTCGCCGTTGCGGCGGATGGGACGATAGCGCATCCTGTGCGCCTCCCTTCAGGTGATGTGGGAGCACCGCCCGGAAAAAAGCAATGCTCAGTGTTCAGTATAGCAAAAAAACGCCGACATGAAAAGCTCATCCGGGCGTTTTCTCTGCCAAATCTTTGACAGTTTTTTTAGGCAATGCGACTATTCACCGCAGCTTTCCGGCCTTTTTTCCCGAATGCCGGGTAAAAAAATAAGACCGCCAATCCAATATCAGCGGCCTTTTTGCGCATATTCCATTCTGCGCCGGACCTGATGCATACTGCTCAGGATCAGACGGTCAGGCTCTTGCGGCCCTTAGCACGGCGTGCGTTGATGACCTTGCGGCCGTTCTTGGTGCTCATGCGGGTCAGGAAGCCATGAACTTCCTTGCGCTGACGCTTCTTGGGCTGAAAAGTTCTCTTCATGGTGTATTTCCTCCGTAAAAACTCGTCCCCGGTATGGGGTCTATTCTGGTCCCAAAATGGGGACAGGCTTGCAATTCAACAGTATATCGCACACTATGGCCTTCTGTCAAGCATTTTTTTCGCTTTCCTTCAAACTTTTTTGAAAAACCTCTGTGGAGAAACTTTCAACTTTTTCACCCATTTCCCGTGGAAAACTTTTTATCCACAATATCTTGTGGCTTTTCTCCGCCTTGGACACAAGGCCGTTTCCCAGACGCAGGTATGTCTTTTTTATGTATTATAAATTACCTTATATAATATAGACGCAGGGGGATTTTTGTGGTATACTAACCTGGTATCAGCAGCATTGTTGAAAACTTCAATGGAGTGGATGTACTATGGATTCTTTCAAGGACGTTTTAGAGGCTGCCCAGAGCTACTGCAAGGCGCAGATGGCGGAGCCGACGTATAATCTCTATATCGACGGGTTGGAGCCTATCAGCTTTGAGGACTCCAGCCATATCACCCTCTCGGTGCGCAACGACTTCATCTGCAAGATCGTGACGGACCGTTATCTCGGCCTGCTCAAAGAGGCCTTCAAAACAGTGCTGGGCTTTGACGTGGACATCACCCTCGTCGTCCCCAGCACACCGCCCCACGAAGTGGTGCTGGCCCAGCAGTACGAGGCGAACCCCGCCTCCCCGCAGGGCAACTATGAATTCACCTTCGAGAACTTCATCAAAGGCCCATCCAACCAGTTTGCGTTTGCTGCGGCGCAGGCTGTTGCGGCCAACCCCTCCGGTGCCTACAACCCGCTGTTCATCTACGGCGGCTCGGGCCTCGGCAAGACCCATCTGCTGACGGCCATCCAGACCGAGATCAAGCGCACCCACCCCGACTTCGTCATCATGTATGTCACCTGTGAGCAGTTCACCAACGAGCTGATCGCGGCCATCCGCGCCGGCAGCACCGAGGACTTCCGGATGAAGTACCGCGTGGCCGACCTGCTGCTGGTGGACGACATCCAGTTCATCGCGGGCAAGGAGTCCACCCAGGAAGAATTCTTCCACACCTTCAACTCCCTCCACGATGCCCACAAGCAGATCGTCATCGCATCTGACCGCCCGGCCAAGGAGATCAAGAGCCTGGAAGAGCGGCTGCGCACCCGCTTCGAGTGGGGCCTGACCGCCGACGTCCAGCCGCCGGATTTCGAGACCCGCGTGGCCATCGTCAAGCGCAAGGCGGAGCTTCTTCACCTCGACCTGCCCGAGGATGTGGCCGAGTTCATCGCCAACCATCTGAAAAATAACATCCGCCAGCTGGAAGGCGCGGTCAAAAAGCTCAACGCCTACTATATGCTCGAGGGCATCCAGCCGGTCATCAGCGTGGCACAGAATGCCATCAAGGACATCCTCAACGAGACCCAGCCCGTGCCTGTCACCATCGAGAAGATCGTGGGCGAGGTATCCCGCACCTTCAACGTCTCCCCTGCCGACATCCGCGGCACCAAGCGGAACGCCAATGTGGCCTCCGCCCGCCGTGTGGCCATCTACATCCTGCGCGAGGTCACCGGCATGAGCATGGAGGAGATCGGCCGGGAGTTCTCGGGCCGTGACCATTCCACCATCGTCTACTCCCTCAAGACCATGGAGCGGGACATGAAGAATGACCAGCACCTGCGGGAGACGGTGAGCGACATCATCAAGAATGTGAAGGCTTAACACACCAGAGCCGGTGCAAAAGTCATACTCATTCAGGGGTCAAACCCCAAAATATGGGGAGAAAGCGGAACAAAAAGGGGAAAATAGACCTAGATATTGTGGTGAAAGGCCGAAACTTTCCACTCTTTCCACATGGTTTTCAACATTCAACTTCCGTTTTTCACAGCGGATGTGGAAAGAACCACTACTCTCCCCGATTCAACATTCCATTCACAGTTCCTCAACATCTCCGTGGAAAACCAAATCCCCGCATCCCGGCAAGGGTTTGCAGAGTTTTCCACATCTTCCCCACCCCCTACTACGATTACTACAACAAGTTCAATAAAGAAAACAGATTTTTGCATCGGGTCCCATGAGGAACGACAGCAAAACTGACGCAAAAAAGGAGAGAAGAAGATTTGAACATCATCTGCGACAAAACTCTTCTGAGTGCAGCCATTGACGGCGTATCCAAAGCAGTCACTCTGCGCTCTACCATCCCGGTACTGGAGGGCATTTTACTGAAGGCAGAAGGCTTCCAGCTGACCCTTACTGGCTACGATCTCGAAATGGGCATCGTGACCACCATCGAAGCCAATGTCAAAGAACCCGGTGAGATCGTGCTGAATGCCAAGCTGCTCAGCAGCATGATCAGCCGGATGCCGGCAGGCCAGATCACCATCCAATCTGCCGATAATGGCAAAACCACCATCCAGAGCGGGGTGGCGCAGTTCGAGATCCAGTCCATGTCGGCCACCGATTTCCCCGAGCTGCCCAACACCGGCGCCGAGGAGACCCTGACCATCAAGACCGGCGTGCTCCGCGATATGATCGACCGCACCCTCTACGCTGTCAGCCAGGACGAGAAAAAACCTGCGCATACCGGTGAACTTTTTGAGATAGAGCCGGATAAAATGACCATCGTTGCCCTGGACGGCTACCGTCTGGCCATCGTGGAACGGCCCGTCACTGCCGTCAAGGACATCCGCATCATCGTCCCCAGCAAGACCATGACCGAAGTGTCTCATCTGCTGCCCAACGACGACGAAGAGCCGGTCCACATCTGTGCCAACCGCCGCTACGTCGTGTTCATGACCGCCGGCTACACCATCATGAGCCGCCTCATTGAGGGCGAGTTCCTCAACTATCACAATGTCATTCCGGCAGGCAGCCGCACCCGTGTGACCATCGACACCAAGGAGTTCATCGAGACCATCGAGCGCGCTTCTCTGATTATTACAGAGCGTTTAAAAAATCCCCTCCGCATCACTTTTACAGAGGGTAAAGTCGTCGTCCGCTGCCAGACCAATCTGGGCCGCGTCGTCGATGAGTTCAACGCCGAGTGCGAGGGCGACGAGGTGGAGATCGGCTTTAATAACCGCTACCTGTTGGACGCGCTGCGCAATGCCCGCACCGAGAAAGTGCGGATGGAGATCAGCGGCCCGCTGAGCCCGGTGAAAGTGCTGCCGGTGGAGGGCAATGACTTCCTGTATCTGGTCCTGCCCGTCCGCTTCAAAAACGACTGAGAGGCGTAATAAAATGCAAAAGATCCTCATCCATACCGAATTCATCAAGCTGGACGCCCTGCTGAAATATGCGGGCCTGTGCGAGACCGGCGGCGAAGCCAAGGAGCTCGTTCAGGGCGGGGCCGTGAAGGTCAACGGCGAAGTCTGCACCATGCGCGGCAAGAAGTGCCGCCCGGGCGATACCGTGGAGCTGGACGGCCAGACCATCGAGATCGGGATGGGCGGCTGATGCGGCTGCTCTCTCTCGAAGTCGAAAATTACCGGAACATCGCCTCGGCCAGCCTGACGCCGGGCCGGGAGCTGACTGTCATCTGCGGCAACAACGGCCAGGGCAAGACGAACCTCTTGGAAGCCATCTGGCTGCTCACCGGCGGCAAGAGCTTCCGGGGCGGCAAGGACGCAGAGCTGGTGCGCCGGGGCGAACCCTTCGCCGTACTCAAAGCGTCCACCCTCCGCGCACAACAGGAAGAGCAGGAAACGGAAGAGCCGAACCGCGTCCGCCTGACGGTGGGCGCGCCGGACTCTCCCCGCCCGGGCCGGACAGTCTCGGTGAACGGGGGCGCAGTCAAGCGGGCGGCCAGCCTTGCGGGCAGCTTTCCGGCGGTAGTTTTCGACCCCGGACACCTGAGCCTCGTGAAGGGCGCGCCGGAAGGGCGGCGGAAATTTCTGGACGCTGCCCTCTGCCAGCTCTACCCCGGCTACCTGACCCTCTACCGCCGCTATGTCCGGGCTTTGCAGCAGAAAAACGCGCTGCTTCGACGCTCTTCCAATGGCATTGAGCGGCCTTATGCCGAAAAGCGGGCCTTGTTAGAGGTGCTGAATGTGGAGCTTGCCCAGCAGGGCGAGGCCATCCAGCAGCGGCGCAGAGCCTATCTCGCCGCTCTCTCCCCGCTGGCCTGTGCCAACTATGAGGAGCTTTCCCGCGGGGCGGAAACACTGAGTCTGCGGTATGCGGCCCAGTTCGAGCCGGGCGGTCTGGCCCAGCTTCTGCGGCAGAAAATGCCCGAAGAGCTGCGGGCCGGGCAGAGCCTCTGCGGCCCTCACCGGGAAGATCTGGACCTTCTTCTGGATGGTCAGCCTGCAAAAGTGTATGCGAGTCAGGGACAGCAGCGGAGCGTCGTGCTCAGCCTGAAAATGGCCGAAGCCGCCGCAGCTGCCTCCATCACGGGCGAACACCCGGTGATGCTGCTGGACGACGTGCTCAGCGAGCTGGACGATGGCCGCAAGCAGTATCTGCTCACCCGGATGCGGGAAAAGCAGACCTTCGTGACCAGCTGCGACGACACCGCTTTCCTCAAAACGGACGGCGAGGTCTACCGGATGAACGGCGGCGTGCTGACGAAAGTGTGATGCAATGTATGTACACCTTGGCCGCGATTATGTCCTGAACGACCGGGACATCATCGGCATCTTCAATCTGGAAACGACGACCATCTCACCCCGGGGGCGGGAGTTTCTGAACTACGCCCAGAAAAACGGGGCGGTGGTGAGCCTGTCCGATGAGCTGCCCCAGAGCTATGTGCTGGCAGATTCCCCGGTGGATACGATCTATCTCTCGGAGCTGTCGCCGGCTGCGCTCAAACGGCGCACGGAGATGAAACTGGAATAAGCCAACCAGCGATTGATCGCTTTTACAAATAGTAACGAAAAAACGAAACAAAACAAAAGGGAGAAAGGAAATGGCAGAGGAAATCATTACCAGTACCAACGCAGAAACTGCGACGGACCATGAATACAACGCCAGCGAGATCCAGGTCCTGAAAGGTCTGGAGGCAGTGCGCAAGCGCCCCGGTATGTATATCGGCTCCACCGGCGAGCGCGGCCTGCACCATCTGGTGTACGAGATCGTGGACAACGCCATCGACGAGGCTCTGGCCGGTTACTGCGACCACATCGAGGTCAAGATCCTGAAGGGCGACATCATTCAGGTCACGGACAATGGCCGCGGCATCCCCGTGGACATCCAGGCTGATACCGGTCTGCCTGCCGTCACCGTCGTCTATACCATCCTCCACGCCGGCGGCAAGTTCGGCGGCGAGAACTCCGGCTACAAGGTGGCCGGCGGCCTGCACGGCGTCGGCGCGTCCGTCGTCAACGCCTGCTCGGAGTGGCTGACCGTCAACGTCCGCCGCGACGGCCACGAGTACGAGCAGACCTTCCGCCGCGGCGACCCGGACGGCCCGCTGAAGTGCATCGGCACCGTGGACCCCAGTGTCACCGGCACCCGCGTCACCTTCAAGCCCGACCCGGAGATGTTCAAGGACACCACCGTCTACAACTTCGAAACGCTGGAAAAGCGCCTGCGGGAAGAGAGCTTCCTGAACGCCGGTGTCAAGATCACCTTGACCGACGAGCGCGAACTCTACACCCCCGTCCTCGAGGACGGCAAGGAGGGCGAGCCCACCTACCGCACCGAGGTCATGTGCTACGAGGGCGGCATCAAGAGCTTCGTCACCTATCTGGGCGAGAAGCGCGACCTCGAGGTGCTCCATCCCAACGTCATCTACCTCAAGGGCCAGACCGACCGGGGCATGGCAGAAATCGCCTTGCAGTATAATTCCAGCTACAACGAGCTGCTGCTGAGCTTCGCCAACAACGTCAACACCCCCGACGGCGGCACCCACGAAGAGGGCTTCCGCAGCAGCCTCACCCGCGTCTTCAACGATTATGGCCGCAGCCACGGTCTGCTGAAGGACAAGGACGAGAACCTTTCCGGCGCTGACGTCCGCGAGGGCCTTATCTGCGTGATCTCCGTCAAGCTGCAGGAGGCCGAGTTCGAGGGCCAGACCAAGGCAAAGCTGGGCAATACGGAAATTCGCACCCTCGTCTCCAACATGGTCTACTCCAAGCTGATGGAGTTCTTCGAGGAGAACCCCGGCGTGGCCAAGGCCATCTTCGAGAAGGCCACCCAGGCCGCCCGCGCCCGCGCCGCCGCCAAGAAGGCCCGTGAGCTGGTGCGCCGCAAGAGCGCCCTCGAGACCAGCCGGATGCCCGGCAAGCTGGCGGACTGCCGCGAAAAAGACCCCACCCGCACCGAGATCTTCATCGTCGAGGGTGATTCTGCAGGCGGCTCGGCCAAGATGGGCCGTGACTCGGCCATTCAGGCCATCCTCCCCCTGTGGGGCAAGATGCTCAACGTCGAAAAGGCCCGTGCCGACCGTATCTACGGCAACGACAAGCTGATGCCTGTCGTGCTGGCACTGGGCTGCGGCATCGGCGACGAGTTCGATATTTCCAAGCTGCGGTATGACAAAGTGTTCATCATGGCCGATGCCGATGTCGATGGCTCTCACATCTGCACCCTGATGCTCACCTTCTTCTTCCGCTATATGCGCCCCCTCATCGAGCAGGGCCATGTCTATGTGGCACAGCCCCCGCTGTTCAAGGTGCAGAAGGGCAGCACCATCAAATACGCTTACAACGACGCCGAAATGGCCTTGCTCTCGCAGGAGATGCCCGGCGCGAAGATCAACCGCTATAAGGGCCTTGGTGAGATGAACCCGGAGCAGCTCTGGGAGACCACCATGAACCCCGAGAACCGCGTTATCGTCCGCATCACCATCGAGGATGCCGAGAAGGCCGATGAGGCGTTCACCATCCTGATGGGCGATCAGGTGGAGCCCCGCCGCCGCTTTATCGAGACCAACGCCCAGTACGCAAAGCTCGACGTGTAATTGGAGGAAACAATGGAAGAAGATTATGTGATGATACCGGGCAGCGGTACCAAGATGATCATCCGGGACGTCAAGAAGGAGATCGAGACGGCGTTTCTGGATTACTCCATGTCGGTCATCGTGGCCCGCGCCCTGCCGGATGTGCGTGACGGCCTGAAGCCCGTCCACCGCCGCATCCTCTACACCATGCACGAACGCGGCAACGACCCCAGCCATCCCTACCGCAAGTCGGCGGATACCGTCGGTGCGGTGCTGGGCTCTTACCACCCCCACGGCGACGCCTCCGTTTACGACGCCATGGTCCGTCTGGCACAGGATTTCTCCCTGCGCTACCCGCTGGTGGATGGTCAGGGTAACTTCGGCTCGGTGGATGGCGACCCTCCGGCTGCTTACCGTTACACCGAGGCCCGCATGAGCCGCATGGCGGTCGAGATGCTGACCGACATCGACAAGGACACCATCAACTGGGACCCCAACTTCGACGAGACGAAGAAAGAACCCAGCGTCCTGCCCTGCCGCTTCCCCAACCTGCTGGTCAACGGCAGTCAGGGCATCGCCGTCGGTATGGCCACCAACATCCCGCCCCACAACCTCAGTGAGGTCATCGACGGCTGCGTGGCCTATATCGAGGACCCCGACATCGACCTGCCCGGCCTGATGGAGCACATCAAGGGACCGGACTTCCCCACTGCCGGCATCATCATGGGCCGCAGCGGCATCCGCGCCGCCTACGCCACCGGCCGCGGCAAAATCACCCTGCGGGGCCGTGCTACCATCGAAGAGACCAAGAATGGCCGTACCCAGATCATCATTACGGAAATTCCGTATATGGTCAACAAGGCCCGCCTCATCGAGAACATGGCAGAGCTGGTCAAGGACAAGCGGATCGAGGGCATCACCGGCCTGAACGATGAGACCAACCGCAAGGGTATGCGCATCGTGGTGGACATCCGCAAGGACGCCAACGCGCAGGTCATCCTGAACCAGCTGTACCAGTACACCCAGCTGCAGGATACCGTGGGCGTCATCATGCTGGCCATCGACCATAAGGTGCCGAAGGTCATGACCCTGAAACAGATGATACAGAAGTACGTCGAGTTCCAGGATGAAGTCGTCCGCCGCCGCACGCAGTATGATTTGAAGAAGGCCAAGGAGCGCGCCCACATCCTCGAGGGTCTGAAGAAGGCCACCGACATCGTGGATGAGCTCATCGCTACCATCCGCGCCTGCAAGGGCGGCATGGCCGAGGCAAAGGCCGCTATCATGGAGCAGTTCGGCTTCGACGACCCGCAGGCCGACGCTATCGTCAAGCTGCAGCTGGGCCGTCTGGCTGGTCTCGAGATCCTCAAGATCGAGGAAGAGCTGTCCGGCTTACAGGCAAAGATCGAGGATTGGGAGGACATCCTCGCCAACGACGCCCGGGTGCTGGAGATCGTCAAGAACGAGCTGCTGGACATGAAGAAGCGTTTCGGCGACGAGCGCCGCACCGAGATCCAGTCCGTCACCGGCGAAGTGGACATCGAAGACCTCATCGCCGAGGAGCAGTGCGTCTACACCCTCACCGAGGCTGGCTATATCAAGCGCCAGCTCAAGGCCACCTATCAGGCCCAGAAGCGCGGCGGCCGCGGCATCTCCGGCATGACCCGAAAGGAAGAGGACATCGTGCAGGAGATGTTCGTGGGCTCTACCCATGATTATGTCCTGTTCGTCACCGACAAGGGCCGCCTCTTCCGCATCAAGGGCTACACCATCGCCGAGGGCAGCCGCACCAGCAAGGGCAGCAACATCGTCAACCTGCTGCAGCTGGCCGAGGGCGAAAAGGTCACCAATATGCTCTGCTACCCCAAGGACGAGGACAACAAGGGCGGCTTCGTCACCATGGTCACCAAGCAGGGCCTCATCAAGCGCACCCCGCTGGAGCAGTACGCCAACATCCGCAAGACGGGCCTCATCGGCATTGCGCTCAACGAGGGCGACGCGCTGGCATGGACCCGCCTGACCACCGGCAATGATATGCTCATCGTGGCTACCCGCAACGGTCAGGCCATCCGCTTCAACGAGGCCGACGCCCGCCCGATGGGCCGCAGCGGCCACGGCGTCCGCGCCATCAAGCTGGCCGAGGGCGACGAGGTCGTCGGCGTCTGCATCTGCCGCGAGGGCGGCACGGTGCTCACCGTCACCGAAAACGGTAAGGGCCGGCGCTCTGACATCGACACCTACCGCATCACCGCCCGCGGCGGCAAGGGCATCCGCAACTACGACGCCTCCAAGGACAAGGTGGCAGCCGTCAAGATCGTGGACGACATCGACGATGTGCTGCTGAGCAGTCAGGAGGGCATCATCATCCGCCTGCACGCCAACGAGATCCCCGTCCAGAGCCGCTACGGCTCCGGTGTCCGGGTCATGCGTCTGGGCGAGAACGATAAGGTGATGGTGCTGGCCCGCACCGACCACGACGACGAGGCACAGACCGAGAGCATCGAGGCCGATACCGAGGACGAGCCCACTGCCGAGCAGCTGGCGGAGATGAAAGCAGCCGATGAGGCATCGGCCGCCGAAGCTCCCGAGGCTGACACCGGCGACGAGGAATAAACCTCATTTCCACACATAAACTGACCCTGCGGGGGAGTACACGCTTTCTGCGGTGCTCTCCCGCAGGTTTTTTGCAAAAAATCACGGTTATACTGGACAAATCCGCTGTTTGTGTGGTACGATAGCCAGACAACAAGAAAGATCCTCATGGGGGAGTAGCAGGCGCTGTTTTGCAGGCAGCGCAGCAAGTCAACACAATGACGGCCCGGGCGGCTGTCTGGCTTGCTTTCATTTGCGAGACTCATGTGCTTTGGTGCGAGTACCACGCCCATTCCACATGGAGTCAGTTTGTAAAAATCCGACCCGGAATTGGCGAAATGCGCGCCGATCCCGGGTCTTTTGTCTGCCCACCAATTCCGGTCAAATCAGGAGGCATCGTTATGGAATGGAGTTTTTTGTTTTTCTTCAACAGCGCCCTGCTGGGTGTGGGCCTTGCCATGGATGCGTTTTCCGTCTCGATGGCAAACGGTCTGCATGACCCTCAGATGTCCCGCCGCCGGGGCGTCCAGATCGCAGGCACCTTTGCCATCTTTCAGGCCGTCATGCCCATGACGGGCTGGGTCTGCGTCCACACCATCGTGGAGCTGTTCTCTTCGTTTGAAAAGTTCATCCCCTGGATTGCCCTCATCCTGCTGGGCTACATCGGCGGTAAAATGCTCATCGAGGGCATCAAGGGCGAAGAGGCCGAGGAAGCCGCTGAGCTGAGCGCGGGCGCACTCTTCATGCAGGGCGTCGCCACCAGCATCGACGCGCTGTCGGTGGGTTTCACCATCTCGGAGTACGGCTGGTTCATGGCACTGGTCTGCTCCCTCATCGTGGCCACCGTCACCTTCTTCATCTGCGAGGCCGGCCTTGCCATCGGCAAAAAGTTCGGCACCAAGCTCTCCGGCAAAGCCTCTGCCCTCGGCGGCGTCATCCTCATCGGCATCGGTCTTGAAATTTTCATTTCCAGCATCATGGGCTGAGAAAAACAGCAGCGCCCCTGCACATTTGTGCAGAGGCGCTTTTTTGTCCCCCATGGAACGTCATTCAAAATAATCGGCGTATTCCTCGGTGAGCTTGGAGCCCAGACGGCGGATGCCGCCGTAAAGGTGGCGTTCCACCAGCGGCTCAAAGGCCGCGAGGTCGCACCGCTCGATGGCGTCGATGAGATTGTGGTGGTCGGCCACCACCTCGGCGAGCCCGCCGGTGGTCAGGGTGTCCAGCATCCGGAAGCGGCTGTAGTCGGCGTGGGCATTCTGCAGCGTCCGCCAGAGGTACATCTTGCCCATGGCGGAGAACCACGTCTCGTGGAGCCGGGTGTCAGCCTCGTAGAGGCGGTTGAAGTCCAGCGTCTCGGCCTTGGCCAGCTCGTCGTAGGCGGCGGCACGCTGGCGGATGAGGGCGCGGTGCTCCGGTGTGCAGTGGGGCGCAAAGTCCCGCAGGACCCGGGCTTCTACCGCGATGCGCTCATAGATCAGCTCGTCCACGATGTCCCGGTTCAGCCGGGTGACGGTGGTGCCTTTGTACGGCACGATCTTCACCAGCCCGTTCTCCTGCAACCGCTGCAGCACCACCCGGATGAGGGAGCGGGGCGCGCCGAAGCGGGCGCAGAGCGGGTTTTCACTCAGCGAACAGCCGGGCCGGAGGGTCAAATCGATGATCTCCCGCTCGAGGACGGCGTATATTTCAGAATCTGTTTTATACTGTTGTTCCATTGTCGTTTTCCTGTCTGATGCCCCAAGCGGGCCATGTCCCGGGGACCGGGAGGCGGAAATCCATTACCTTTCCGGTGTCGGGATGGATGAAGCGGAGCCGGGCGCTCTGGAGCGCAATGTCTCCCTTGATGCGGCTGCCGTATTTGCCGTCGCCCCAGAGCGGGTGGCGGCGGGACGCGAACTGCACCCGTATCTGGTGGGTGCGCCCGGTGTGGAGGGTGATGTCCGCGAGGCTGGCGCTGCCGTCCGGGGCGAAGGCAGAAATGTGGTATTCCAGCACAGCCTCCTTCACGCCCTTGCGCGGACGGCTCACCGGAAAAACACGGCCTTTCCGGCTGTCCTTGAATAAGTAGTCCCGCAGGACACCTTCGGCGGGCAGCTTCTCGTCCGGCCCGCCTGCGATGAGGGCGCGGTATTGTTTCACGAAAGGCGGCGCGTCCGGTGTACCGGCGGCAGACTCGGCCCGGCCATCCTGTTCGGCATAAACCTGCTGGCTCTGCGTCACCTGCCGGCTGAGGGCGGCGGCTGCCTGCGGGGTCTTTGCATAGACCATCAGACCCGACACGCCGGTGTCCAGCCGGTGGATGACGCCCACATAGGCGTCGGGCCTGCCCCAGAGCTTCCGCAGGGCGGCGGGTACGCCGTCCTCGCTGGAAAGCCCGGCGGGCTTGTCCACTACCACGAGGGCTGTATCTTCGTAGAGTATCACAGCCTGCCCTCGTCCACCAGCGCCTTGAGCTTGAGCACGCCCGCGATGGTCTTGCCGTCCTTGATCTCGCCGCTCATGACCATCTCGTAGGCTTTTGCCAGCGGGATGCGGTCGGGCGTCAGGAACTCGTCATCGTCCAGATGCATCTGGGTGGTGTGCAGGCCGGTGGCCACCCACATATAGATGATCTCGGTGTCATAGCCCACCGTGGGGTAGAACTCGCCCAGCGGGGTGTAGTGGTCGGCGGTCAGGCCGCACTCTTCGCCCAGCTCCCGCTTGGCGGCTTCGAAGGGGTCTTCGCCCTTTTCCAGCTTGCCGGCGGGCAGCTCCCACAGCTCCTGCTGCATGGCGTAGCGGAACTGGCGCACCATGCAGAGGGTGCCGTCCTCAAAATACGGTACGATGCAGGCCCCGCCGTGGTGGTGGACCACCTCCCGGATAGAAGTCTCACCGTTTTCCAGCAGAGCCACGTCTTTGGTCAGCGTGACCACCCGGCCTTCAAAGAGAACTTCGCTCGAGAGCGTCTTTTCAAAATGTGCAGCATCCATCGTTTTGTGCCTGTCCTTCCCTGCGCTGTGCGGCGCATGATACTATAGATAAAGTTTACGGCAGAATCTGTACAAATGTCAATTATAAATTTAGAATTTTGTAAGAAAAAGCCTCATGGATACTGGATTTTGGAGCACAACACCTTCATGGATGCAGCAAAGAACACATCTGTAAAAAAGCGCTAAAAAATTTCTTGAATTTTTGTTGTGTTTTTACAGTCGGTTTGCGTTGCCTTTACCGGCGGAATTTGCTATTATATTAGATGAGCAATAGTGCCTTCATGGGGTTCTCCGGCCCCGGGCAGGGCTATTGCCCTCGATGAGCGTGTGCTTTTGTGGAGTTCTCCGGCTCCGGCGAAGTGCGGCGCTTATCAGTTGAGCAATACGTTTTTTAAGGGAGTTCTCCGGCTCCGGTAAAAAGACGTTTGCCCCGCGCAGAAGGTACCAAATTCTGAATGGAGGAAGAAAAATGCCTAGAGCAAAGCAAACCATGGATGGCAATACCGCTGCCGCTCATGTAGCATATGCCTACACGGACGTGGCTGCCATCTACCCCATTACCCCCTCTTCTCCGATGGCTGACTCTGTGGACCAGTGGTCCGCTCAGGGCCAGAAGAACATCTTCGGCAACCAGGTCAAGGTCGTCGAGATGGAGTCTGAGGCAGGCGCTGCAGGCGCTGTGCACGGCTCTCTGGGTGCAGGTGCTGTTACCACCACCTTCACCGCTTCTCAGGGCCTGCTGCTGATGATCCCCAACATGTACAAGATCGCTGCTGAGCAGCTGCCCTGCGTGTTCGATGTTTCTGCACGTACCGTTGCTACCCAGTCCCTGAACATCTTCGGTGATCACAGCGACGTTATGGCATGCCGCCAGACCGGCTTCGCAATGCTGGTCGAGAGCAGCGTGCAGGAAGTCATGGACCTGTCCCCTGTTGCCCATCTGGCAGCAATCGAGGGCAAGGTTCCCTTCCTGAACTTCTTCGACGGCTTCCGTACTTCTCACGAGTACCAGAAGATCGAGAAGTGGGACTACGCCGATCTGAAGGAAATGTGCAACATGAAGGCTGTCGAGGAGTTCCGTGCAAAGGCTCTGAACCCCGAGCACCCCAAGATGCGCGGTTCCCACGAGAACGGCGACGTGTTCTTCCAGCATCGTGAGGCCTGCAACTCTGTCTACGACGCACTGCCCGCAGTCGTCGAGAAGTACATGGCCAAGATCAACGAGAAGCTGGGCACCAACTACGACCTGTTCAACTACTACGGCGCACCCGATGCCGATCGCGTCATGATTGCTATGGGCTCTGTCTGCGACGTTGCTGACGAGGTCATCGATTACCTGAACGCTAAGGGCGAGAAGGTCGGTATCATCAAGGTCCGCCTGTACCGTCCCTGGGTGTCCTCCGCTCTGCTGAAGGTCCTGCCTGCTACCGCTAAGAAGGTCGCAGTTCTGGACCGCACCAAGGAGCCCGGCTCTCTGGGCGAGCCCCTGTACCTGGATGTCGCAGCTACCCTGCGTGAGGCTGGCAAGAATGATGTCATCCTGACCGGCGGCCGTTACGGTCTGGGCAGCAAGGACACTCCCCCGTCCTCCATCTTCGCTCTGTTCAAGGAGCTGGAGAAGGATCAGCCGAAGGAGCGCTTCACCCTCGGCATCACCGATGATGTCACCGGCCTGTCTCTGCCTGAGGTCAAGCCCGCTCCCATCACCGCAGCAGCTGGCACCAAGGAGTGCAAGTTCTGGGGTCTGGGCGGCGACGGTACCGTCGGTGCTAACAAGAACTCCGTCAAGATCATCGGCGACCACACTGATAAGTATGTTCAGGCATACTTCCAGTATGACTCCAAGAAGACCGGCGGCGTGACCATCAGCCACCTGCGTTTCGGCGACAAGCCCATCCGCAGCCCCTACTACATCAACCAGGCTGACTTCGTGGCCTGCCACAACCCCGCTTACATCCACATGGGCATGAAGATGGTCCAGGATGTCAAGCCCGGCGGCGTGTTCATGATCAACTGCCAGTGGAACGATGAGGAGCTGGGCCATCACCTGAACGCTGAGGCCAAGAAGTACATCGCTGACAACAACATCCAGCTGTACACCATCAACGCTATCGATAAGGCTATCGAGATCGGTATGGGCAAGCGCACCAATACCATCCTGCAGTCCGCTTTCTTCAAGCTGGCTGACGTTATGCCCATCGAGGACGCCGTCAACTTCATGAAGCAGGCAGCTCAGAAGAGCTACGGCAAGAAGGGTCAGGACGTCGTTGAGATGAACTGGAAGGCCATCGATGCCGGTGTTGACGCCATCCACAAGGTGGACGTCCCCGCTTCCTGGTCCAACCCCGAGGCCGATCCCGCTCCGAAGGAGCTGGCTGGCCGTCCCGAGCTGGTCAAGCAGATCCGCGACGTCATGGAGCCCATCGCTCGTATGGACGGCGACAGCCTGCCTGTCTCTGCTTTCGTTGCTAACGCAAACGGCGAGTGGGAGCAGGGTGCTTCCGCTTACGAGAAGCGCGGCACCGCTGTGAACGTCCCCGAGTGGGATGCTTCCAAGTGTGTTGGCTGCAACCAGTGCGCATTCGTGTGCTCTCACGCAACCATCCGTCCCTTCCAGCTGACCGCTGACGAGCTGGCAGCAGCTCCCGCACAGACCAAGAGCCGCGACAACAAGCCCGCTAACGAGTACAAGTTCGTTATGGCTGTGTCTCCTCTGGACTGCATGGGCTGCGGCGAGTGTGTCACCGTCTGCCCCACCAAGGCTATCCAGATGGTTCCTCAGGAGTCTCAGGCCGATCAGCAGGCAGTCTTCGACTACTGCGTCGCCAACATCTCCAAGAAGCCCTCTAAGTTCGCAGACGACACCGTCATCGGCTCTCAGTTCAACCAGCCGCTGCTGGAGTTCTCTGGCTCCTGCGCAGGCTGTGCTGAGACCTCTTACGCACGTCTGATCACCCAGCTGTTCGGCGAGAAGATGTACATCTCCAACGCCACCGGCTGCTCCTCTATCTGGGGCGGTACTGCTTCCATCTCTCCGTACACTGTCAACAAGGACAGCGGCCACGGTCCTGCATGGTGCAACTCCCTGTTCGAGGATAACGCAGAGCACGGCTTGGGCCTGTATCTGGGCCAGAAGACCGTCCGTGAGAACCTGATCAAGCGCATCGCTGAGGTCGCTGGTTCTGACAAGGCTTCTGCTGAGCTGAAGGCTGCCTTTGACGAGTTCATGGCAACCAAGAACAACACCAAGGCTAATGATGCCCCCGCTAAGGCTCTGATCGCTGAGCTGGAGAAGGCTGCTGCCGCTGGCTGCACCGAGTCCGCTGAGATCCTGAAGAGCAAGGAGTTCATCGCCAAGAAGTCCGTCTGGATCTTCGGTGGTGACGGCTGGGCATACGACATCGGCTTCGGCGGTCTGGACCACGTCCTGGCTTCCGGCGAGGATGTCAACGTCATGGTCTTCGATACTGAGATGTACTCCAACACCGGCGGACAGGCATCCAAGGCCTCCAACATCGGCGAGGTCTGCCAGTTCGCTGCTGCTGGTAAGGAGATCAGCAAGAAGAGCCTGTCTGAGATCGCTATGACCTACGGTTACATCTATGTTGCTCAGATCGCTCTGGGCGCTAACATGAACCAGGCTGTCAAGGCTATCGCAGAGGCTGAGGCATATCCCGGCCCCTCCCTCATCATCGGCTACGCTCCCTGCGAGCTGCACGGTGTTAAGGGCGGCATGACCAACTGCCAGAACGAGATGAAGAAGGCAGTTGAGGCTGGTTACTGGAACCTGTTCACCTTCAATCCGGCCAACAAGGCTCAGGGCAAGAACCCCTTCACCCTGACCTCCAAGGCTGTGGATGCCGAGAAGTATCAGGCACTGCTGGCAAACGAGACCCGTTACAGCCGCCTGACTCGTGCATTCCCGGATCGTGCAAAGCAGCTGTTCGCTCGCAACGAGCAGGTCGCAAACGACCGTTACGAGCATCTGACCCGCCTGGTCGAGCTGTACAAGTAAACCAAAGTTCTTTTGACTCTGGCTGGAATTTTGCCGCAGCGGCACCTTAGTCCCGAAAGGGCGGCTGCTCCGTGCTGGCGATTACTGCGCAACGCAGCAGTACGAAACTGTGGCCCCGGCCAGAGAAGAAATAACAGGCTTATTTCTACGCAGAGACTGGAGCTTTGTACTCCAAACTGATTTCAACTCTCTGCCCGCGTCCGAACGCGTCGGGGCGGGCAGAGCCTGAAATACCAAAGCGCCCGCGAGGGTCCTTGAAAGCATACTTCGCGTGTGTCAGGAGCATAAGGTCTGTTCGCAGATACCTTGCCCCGCCTGCTGCATAAGACCTGCTTGCAGGGATCTTGCCGCAGTCAAAAACGGATCCCGTTTTTAGCGCCCCGCTCACTGGAAACAGTGTCCGGGGCGTATTTTTGTGTCTTTTACACTTTCTTCATAGGTTTTTCATGAAATCCGGTGCGGAATCTGCTATACTACAGCCATAAGGATTCGGGGCCGCAACCGATTCCTTGTACATGATTCCTCCTCACACCAAAGCAATATCCAAACACAGCGCCCTTTCCGGTGAAGCCGCAAGCACCGGGGAGGGCGCTGTGCGTTTTTCTGCGTCAATATTCCGGAAATGGACGCCTTACAGGGTTGACCGGGCATTTGAGTGGAGATATAATAAACCTGTAGGCTAAGAAACTTAGTAAAACGAATTTGTGGAGGTGAACGCAGGACAATGGACCCGGATCATAGTCGAAGACGATGGAATGATGCGGCCGGAATGACCGCGAAAGGTGCTGCGTTCGCCTTTTTTGTACGCTGAACAGCGGAGTATCCGCTGTCCGGCTGCCGTACAAAAGAGGCGCAGCTTTGCGCGTGCAGATGGGCAGTGCGGCCCGGGGTCTGCGGCGCAGGAGCGGCGCTTTTTGCGTTGATGCGGCTGTGTCCTCCTGAGACAGAAAAGAGGAGGAACACAAATGGAAGAAGAAAAGAAGACCCCGGAGCGCGAAGAGGAACAGGCTCTTCCGGTGCAGGAGCTGCCCACGGATATTCCCGCTGAGGTGCGCCAGAAGCTGGCCGAAGACCTGAATGAGCAGGCCACCGAAGACCTCAAGCAGGATGTCCGCGAGGCCGAAAAAGAGGAGGCCAACGACGAAGAAGTCAAGGCCAACCCCGAGATGCTGACCAAGAGCCGTCTGCTCAAGCTGCTCGTCAAGAAGCAGTACGTCAAGCTGCGCGAAGTGACCGAGGAAGAGCAGCCCGCCGATCTGGCCGAGCTGCTGGAAGAGCTGGACGAGAACAACCGCCTCGTGGTGTTCCGTCTGCTGAAAAAGGACGTTGCAACGGAAGCATTCGCCTATATGTCCGATGAGGCCCGCGACGACCTCGTGAATGCTTTCTCCGACGTCGAGCTGGTGAGCGCCATCGAAGATATGAGCCTTGACGATGCCGCCGACCTGCTGGAAGATATGCCCGCAGGCGTGGTCAAGCGGGTGCTGGAAAAGTCGTCCCGCCAGACCCGTGAGAGCCTGAACAAGCTGCTGAACTACCCCGAGAGCTCTGCCGGCAGCCTGATGACCCCCGAATACGTCCGTCTGCGGCAGGAGATGACCGTCAGCGACGCCTTCGCCGCTATCCGCAAGCAGGGTGAGAACGCTGAGACGGTCTACACCTGCTATGTGGTGGAGCGCAACCGCCTGCTGGGCGTCGTATCGGCCCGCAGCCTGCTGCTGTCTGACCCCTCTACCCCCATCGTGGACATCATGGACGACAATGTCGTCACCGTGAAGGTCACGGATGACCAGGAGTTCGTGGCCCGCGAGATGCAGCGCTACGACTTCACCGCGATGCCTGTTCTGGACAACGAGGGCATGTTCGTCGGTATCATCACCATCGACGACGCCATCGACGTCCTGACCGATGAGAGCACCGAGGATATGCAGAAGATGGCAGCTATTCTGCCCGACGACGATGCCACCACCTACTTCGGCACCAGCGTCTGGACCCACGCCAAGCAGCGTATCCCCTGGCTGCTCATCCTGATGCTCTCTGCAACCTTCACCGGCATGGTCACGACCCACTATGAAGAGGCTTTCGTCAGCCTGCCCCTGCTGGTCTCCTTCATGCCCATGCTGATGGATACCGCCGGCAACTGCGGCAACCAGATCAGCACCCTGATGGTCCGCGGCCTCGCTCTGGGTGAGGTGGAGCCCAGCGATTTCCTCAAAGTTCTGGGCAAGGAGCTGCGGGTTTCCGCCATCGTCGGCGCGGTGCTGGGCCTCGTCAACGGCCTGCGCATCTACCTGATGTATACCTACCTCTACGCCGGCCAGTATGACAATGTCATCGGCTACGCAGTGGTCGTCAGCGTGTCGCTGTTCTTCAGCGTCATCCTCGCAAAGCTGGTGGGCGGTATGCTGCCCCTGGCCGCCAAGAAGCTGGGCGCCGACCCGGCCATCATGGCGACCCCCTTCATCACCACCATCGTGGACGCCTGCAGCTTGATCCTCTACTTCCAGATCGCACAGGCTGTCTTCCGCGGCATGATGTAAATACACAAAAACGCCCCCGCTCAGTGATATGTACCCAGTTTTCTGGACACTGGATGAAAAATGAATAATTAAGATTCAGACATGGATGCTTTCCTGAATTTAGAGGGAGGCATCCATTTTGTTTTAGCTTGAATTCTGCGGTTATTGTAAT
>ENA-OQNA01000072-OQNA01000072.1-human-gut-metagenome-genome-assembly--contig:-NODE-72-length-34764-cov-5.009729_pt1 | contig 34764 bp, 34 predicted proteins | sample MGYA00242625_ERZ504872 | MGnify/ENA primary metagenome ERZ504872 (study PRJEB26092, sample SAMD00036425) | human gut metagenome | host: Homo sapiens | study: EMG produced TPA metagenomics assembly of...
TATATAGTATTTTATAAAATAATACTATATAGGAGTTTTACTGTCAACAGTTTGTATGTCTAAGTAGAAGTAAATTCCGATTTATCTTTACCCGTTTTCCTTCCAGAACAATCCGCCGGCGGTCTGGAACAGCAGCCAGGGGTTCACACTCTTGCTGCCGAGCTTGAAGTCCATGGTCAGCTCTTCGCCCAGAGCACCCACGGCCTGGCCTTTTTCCACCGTCTGTCCCTCGGACACCGCGAGCGCCTGCAGGCCGTACAGGTAGCTGCGCATCCCGGCCCCGTGGTCGATGACCACCGTGTTGCCGGTGAGGGCGAGGTTCCGGGCCAGCACCACTACGCCGTTGGCCGGGGCGCGGCAGGGCTCACCGGGGATGGTGTAGAGCTTGGTGGAATTGGAGCGGCTGCCCTGCTGGCCGTTCGTCACCTTTACCTGTCCGTAGTCCACCAGTGTCATGGAGTTTTCGGCCGGGTTCACGAAACCGCCGGCCCACAGCTTTTCCCGCGCGGGAGCCTCATACAGGCCCCAGACCGCATTGCGAAACTCGGCATTGGCGGCATCGGTGGCTGCCGGTTCCGGGTCCACCTCCACGGTGCCAAAGTCCTTGGGCAGCACGACGAGGGTGTGGGTGAGCGTTTCGCCGTTCACGGCAACATTCACCGCATGTCCGCCGGAGGACGCATTGTAGGCCGCCGGGATGTAGGCGCGCCAGCCGTCGGCGGCGCGCACGCACTGCACATTGCCAAGGTCAGTCTCCACGGCGGGGGCGGTGTCGCCGGTCATGCCGGAGATGCGCACGCCCACGATGCCGCCCTGCTCCACCCGCTCGGCGGAGAACGCGATGTCCGCGCTGGCCTGCAGGGTGAACCGGAAGGAATACCGGTACCACCCCGTGGGCTTTGCGGGGCGCTCCAACCCCAGATTTTTGCGCAGGGCACCGGTGCTGCCGCCCTCGAACTGGGTGGCCATGCCGCCCTTGGGCACACGCCAGAGGGTCATTTCGGCCTTGTATTCGCCGTTGGCCGGGAAGAGGAAGCTCTGGTATTCGCTCACGCTGCCGGCAAACACCACACTGCCCACCGCGGTCTGGATGGTCAGAGTGGTGTAGCTGGCCCAGTCCGGCAGAGTAATGTCCGGGTGCGCCGTGTACAGGGTGCCCAGCTTCTGCACCGTGAGGGTGGCAGGGCTGGCAAACACCTTGTCCAGCCGGCCGCCCAGCAGCGGCACCTGCCAGCAGAAGCCGTTGGTCTCCAGCTCCTGGCCGCCGAACTGCGCGGCAGCATCCGGGCAGCCGCCCTGCGTGGTAAAGGCATAGCTCACCCCCATCACAGCCGCCAGCAGCAGGGCCACGCCCAGTGCAACGCTGATGATCCACAGCAGAAAACGCTTCATGTCCTTCTCCTTTTATGTAGCAAAAAGGCGCACCCGCGCAGCCTGTGGTCAGACTGCCGGTGCGCCTCCTTTGTGTCCGGTGTTTGGTTTATTCTGCAGCATCCTCGGCAGGTGCCTCTTCGGCAGCTTCCGGCTCGACCGTTTCTGCATCGTCCTCGCCAAAGAGCAGACGCTCGTACTCGTCCAGTTCCTTTTCGCGGCGGTGCAGGTAAACAGCCGCAGCAGCCAGTGCTCCGGCAACAGCGGCCAGGGCAGTGATCACAGCGATCAGGCAAGATTTCTTCATAGGTTCAGTACACTCCTTTTTTCGGTCGAAACGATGGTGTTTCAGCTTATTTTTCCAGCGGGAGACCCGCAGCAGCACGTCCGCCGCCTTCCAGAGAAACGACAGCATGTGAAGGGAGCATTTTACCAGAAAGAACATCCGCATCCACTCCATTCAGGGGGCTTCGGGCACGGTCCGCTTCCCCGCTATCTTGTGGTTATTATACCCGTTCCTGTCAAAAATTACAACCGTTGCGGGCAATTTTTTCTCACACTGTCCGCATTGCACAAATGCCTTTGGGCAGAGTGCCGGTTTTGTCCGCCTTTGTTTGGGTAGTTTGCCAGAAATGTCAGATCATTCCAGCATCCGGTCCTTGTAGGCGGCAAAGGCACCGGGCAGGGTGTAGGTGGTGCGCAGCTCCTCGCGGCTGGCCCAGACGCAGCCCGCCGGGGCCGCCTGCTCCGGCACCGTGAGGGCCACACCGGACAGCAGCCATTCGATGTGGCTGAAGATGTGCTTGGCCGCCGGCAGGGCTTCCGGCACTGCGGTGCCGGTGTCCACTCCAAGGGCTGCCAGCCTTGCCAGCACTTCGGCCTGCAAAAGGTGTTCGCTCTCCCACAACAGCGGCTGCCACAGCCCGGCCAGCAGTCCCTTTGCGGGCCGCTGCTGTACCAGAAAGCCCGCCGGGCTTTCCACCAGCGCCACCGTCACCGGCAGCACCTTGCGGGGCTTCGGCTTTGCCTTCTGGGGCAGCACGGCGGTGGTGCCCGCCGCGCGGGCCTGACACAGCCCGGTCAGCGGGCAGACATCGCACAGGGGTGCACCGTTGGGCACACAGACCAGCGCCCCCAGCTCCATCAGGGCCTGATTGTAATCCCCGGCCTTTTCCGGCGGCTGATGTTCCATCACCCGGGCAGTAAAGGCCTTTTTCACCTTCGGATCCGTAATGACACCGGGGTCATTATACAGGCGGGAAAACACCCGCAGCACATTGCCGTCCACCGCCGGCACCGGGATGCCAAAGCTGATGGATGCAATGGCCCCGGCGGTGTAGTCCCCGATGCCGGGCAGGGCCCGCAGGGCGGCATAGTCGGCGGGCAGCTGGCCGCCGTACTGTTCGCAGACGATCTTTGCGGCCTTCTGCAGGTTGCGCACCCGGCTGTAGTAGCCAAGACCCTCCCACAGCTTGTGCAGCTTTTCCTCATCGCAGGCGGCCAGCGCCGGGATATCCGGCAGCGCCGCCAGAAAGCGCTCGTAATACGGCAGCGCCGCCGACACCCGTGTCTGCTGCAGCATCACTTCGCTGAGCCAGACGTGGTAGGGCGTGGGGTCCTCCCGGAAGGGCAGGATGCGGTGGTTTTTGTAAAACCAGTCCAGCAGGGCCGGTGCAATGTTTTCCACTTGTTTTTGTCTCCTTGTTGAAAGTTAAGGGCGGGTCACTATTTATAATGCCCTCCGCGATGCTCTGGGCATAAATAGCGGAACTCTATTTTATAGTCGTGTTTGTCGCGGCCTGCGGGCCGCTCCAAACACCTTTTCACAGATGGAGTCCCAACCGGCAGCAACTGCGCTACAGCAAAACCTGCCGCCAGCCGCACCGACCTTTCCCGTGAAAATGCAATCCCGGAAAGTCCGCAGACTTTCCGGGATTGCGCTATTTAAAATAATTCTTCCGCTGTCATTGCCAGAGCAACGCGGAGGCAATTCCCAATCGTTCTCAGAATCAGAAACCGTAAGCGGTGCGGGGGAACGGCAGCACGTCACGGATGTTCTGGATGCCCGTGAGGTACATGATCATGCGCTCGAAGCCCAGGCCGTAGCCGGCATGCTCCACGCCGCCGAACTTGCGCAGGTTGAGGTACCAGTCGTAGCTGGACTTGTCCAGACCCAGCTCGTCCATGCGGGCCACCAGCTTGTCGTAGTCCTCTTCACGCTGGCTGCCGCCAATCAGCTCACCGATGCCGGGCACCAGCATATCGGCTGCGGCCACGGTCTTGCCGTCCGGGTTCTGCTTCATGTAGAAGCTCTTGATCTCCTTGGGGTAGTCGGTGACGAACACGGGCTTCTTGAACACCACCTCGGTCAGGTAGCGCTCGTGCTCGGTCTGGATGTCCACGCCCCACTCCACCGGGAACTGGAACTTCTTGTTGTTCTTCTTCAGCACCTCGATGGCGTCGGTGTAGGTGATGCGGCCGAATTCGCTGTTTGCCACCAGCTCCAGGCGCTCGATGAGGCCCTTGTCGATGAACTGGTTGAAGAACGCCATCTCATCCGGGCAGTTGTCCAGCACATAGCGGATGACGTACTTGGTCATCGCCTCGGCGGTGTCCATGTAACCGTTCAGGTCGCAGAAAGCCATCTCCGGCTCGATCATCCAGAACTCGGCGGCGTGGCGGGTGGTAAAGCTCTTCTCCGCCCGGAAGGTGGGGCCGAAGGTGTACACCTTGCCGAATGCCATGGCCATGGCCTCGGCTTCCAGCTGGCCGGAAACGGTCAGGTTGACCGGCTTCTCAAAGAAGTCCTTGGTATAATCCACGGTGCCGTCCTCGTTCTTGGGCACGTTCTCCAGGTCGAGGGTGGTCACGCGGAACATCTCACCGGCACCCTCGCAGTCGGAGGCGGTCAGCAGCGGGGAGTGGGCGTAGACAAAGCCGTTCTCCTGGAAGAACTTGTGGATGGCATAGGCTGCCACGCTGCGCACACGGAATGCGGCGTTGAAGGTGTTGGTGCGGGGGCGCAGGGTGGGCATGGTGCGCAGATACTCCATGCTCATCTTCTTTTTCTGCAGGGGGTACTCGTCGGCGGGGCAGTCACCCAGGATCTCCACGCTGTCGGCGTTCAGCTCAAAGGGCTGCTTGGCCTGCGGGGTGAGCACCAGTTTGCCCTTGACGCGCAGGCTGCTGTACAGACCGGTGTGGATGACTTCGTCGTAGTTGGCCAGCTTGCCGGCTTCCAGCACGACCTGCAGGGTCTTGAAGCAGCCGCCGTCCGACAGGGCGATGAAGCCGATGTTCTTGGAGTCGCGGATGTTCTTGGCCCAGCCGCAGACGGTGATCTCGGTGCCGTCGGCGGGGGTGTTCTTGAACAGCGAAACGATCTCGGTACGTTCCATAATGTTTTTCCTCCCGAAAATAATGAAAAAAGACAGCTTTGTTCTCCCTGAAAGTTCAGGGCGAACAAGCTGTCTTGTAATGTCCGCGGTGCCACCTGAATTACCGGAAGTGTCCGGTCGCTCACGCGCTCCTTTGTAAGCGCTGTCCCGGTAACGCAGGACCTGCGGCGCACCTACTTGCGGCAAAGGCCGGTTCAGTTTGCTGCTCCCGGGTGTTCGTTCACGCGGCGTGCGGGCGCGGCTCTCAGCTGTGCCGCACTCTCTGGGCCGGACGGCCCGCGCTACTTTTCCCGATCGTTGCATTTGACCCTTAAAAAATAGCACTTTGGCGGCCTTTTGTCAAGCACCGCCCAGCAGCGCGGCGGCCAGCCCCTTTGCGGCCAGCTGCCCGGCGTAGAGGGCTTCGTTCAGGTTGTTGCCGTGGCCGCCGATCTCGATGAGCAGGCTGCCGGTGGTCAGGTCCTGATTGTAAAACCGGTAGCTGAACAGCACCGGGCGGGTGAAGCCGGGGTACATGCCCTCCATGGCCCGCTCCCACGCCGCCGCAACCCGCAGGTTCTGCCGCCAGTCCGGCAGCTGAACGGTGGTGCCGTTGTCGCACCCGCAGATGATCATCACCTGGGCGGCCTGCCGCCCGTCTACGGTGCACACCGGGGCCATCCGGGAGCCGTTCTCGGTCTCGATGGCGTCGCGGTGCACATCCAGCACCACCTTGATGCTGGGGTACTGCGCCAGATACTGCTGCACCACGGTCCGGCTGTTGGCATAGCTGCCGGTGTAGCTGGGGTAGTCGTTCAGGGTCTCGTCGTGCAGGGTGTGGATGCCCGCCGCGTTGAGGGTGTCGGCCACCACCCGGCCCACCGCGCACATGTTGATGCTGCGGTCGGTGCTGCGGGCCCCGTCGCCGGGGGTGAACCACAGCCCGGCCGACAGGCGGTAGTCCTCGGTGGCGTGGGTGTGCATCACCAGCACCTGCGGGTCGGGGCTGTCCTTTTCAATGGCAAAGGGCAGCGGGTTTTCGATCTCGGCGGCAAGGTCCGCCGCCGTCTGCCGGGTGTTGTTCTTGATGCTGCCCGCCCCGCAGGCAATGTACTTTTCGCCGCTGCCCTGCGGGTACTGCTTTTCGATGACCGCTCCCGCATCCGCCGGGCGGGCGTCCTCCGGCTGCAGGGCCACCAGATAATCCTCGATGCCGCCGGTCAGCGCCTGCACGGCTTCCGGCACCGCCGAGGAAGCGGGCGGGGCCTGCTCTTCGGCGGCGGGCTCCGGCTCCGGGTCGGATGTCTCGCTTTGCAGGTTCCGCTGCCCCCACCACAAAGCCGTCTGCACCGCCGGGAAGGGTGCCGCCACCGCCGCCGCCAAGGTCAGAGCGGCGCTGCGGCCCAGCACACACAGCGCCAGAAACAGGGCGGCGGCTTCCAGAAAAGCGCCCCAGTGGGCCTGCTGCCGCTGGGGCAGCGGTGTGCGGCTGCGCATGACTGATCCCCCCTTCCCGGAATCCCGTTCTTATTTTATATGCGGTCAGCCCGTCAGCCAGCACAGCTGCGCCACGCTGAGGCGAGGCTGCAGGGCCCGGTTCAGGATGCCCGCCAGCAGCGCCGACCCGTGAGCGATGACGCTGTCCAGCGCACGGGGCGTGAGCACCAGGTCTGCCCCCTCGTCGGCGTCCATCAAGGTGGGGATGCCCGCCGCGATCACCGGTACGCCCAGGGCTGTGGCGTCCAGATGCCGGGCGTGTCGGGCATCCGCCGGGTGCAGGCCTGTGTCGGAAAACTGGATGGTGCGGCCCAGCCGGGCAGCCTCCGCACTGCAAAGGCTGTCCACACAGATCAGGGCTGCGGGCCGCACTGCGTCGACCATGGCCGCCGCCAGCTGCCGCAGGGTCAGCCCGGTGTCCCCGGACACGCCGGGGGCCAGTCGCCGCCACCGGCCGGATGCCCCGCACCGGCAGGGTATGCTGCGGCCCCATGGTGACCAGGATCTTCTGGGCTGTGCGGGGGCCAAGAGCGTCCGCCGTCACCCGCCGGTTGCCGATGCCCAGCACCAGCACCGGGCCTTCCGGCGGCAGCAGGGCCCGCAGCTCGGCTGCCCCGGTCTCGATCACATCCGTGTCCCGCTCGTCCAGGACGCTGACGCTGGGCATCTCCAGCGTGACGTACCGCCCGCGGGGCCTTGCCAGCCCCTCCCGCGCGATCTCCACCCGGGTGACCGTGACCCCGCCGCGCTTCGCTGTGGCCAGCCGCACCCCGGCGGGCAGCTCTGTCTCCGGGCCGCGGAACAGCTCGTCGGCCATATCTGTCGTGCGCATTTTCCCACACTCCCGTCTGTCCGGGGCCTGCAGACCCCTGTTTTTCGTGCAAAGTATGGGAAAATTGAAACTTTTCCAAACAAAAATCAAAAAAACGCTTGCGTTGGTACGGCAAATATGGTATCATAAGGTGCGCTGTTATAGGTAGCCAAGGAGGTGGAACGAATGCCTAACATCAAATCTCAGAAGGACCGCGTCGTGCAGGCTGCTGCAGAGCAGGCTCACAACAAGGCCATTAAGACCAACCTGAAAACAGTCGTCAAGAAGGCAGACGCTGCCATCGATGCGAATGCCGCTGACAAGGACGCAACCGTCCTGGCTGCTGTTTCCGCGATCGACAAGGCTCGCGCTAAGGGTGTCATCAAGAAGAACACCGCAAGCCGCAAGATCAGCCGTATGGCAAAGCGTGCTAACAAGAACGCTTGATCGCAGTTTGATTGACGAACAAAACCTCTGTACCGGAGCGCCCGGTACAGGGGTTTTTGTTTTTTACGCCACCGGCTCCGGCAGGTCCAGCAGGGTGGCTGGGTCCAGTGTCCGGGGCGGTTCCAGCAGCTGTTCCGGCGGCAGCGGCAGGGGCGGTTCCGCCCACACGCCCCACACAAACCAGGCCGTGGGCACCGCCGCCGCAAGACCCAGCGCAGGCAGCGCCAGCCCCGGCATCGTGCACACCCGGCTGCCGGGCAGCATTGCCGCCGCCGTGCACAGCAGCTGTGCTGCAAAAAGCTCCCATAAAAGGGTCGTCCAGCGGTGTTTCATCGTTCATCGCCTCCTGTTTTCCACATTCTAGCGCAGAGCTGTTGAAAAACAGGGCGAAGAGTGGCAGCCAGACCGATTTCCCTTGCCCCGGCTGACAATTCAGCCGGGGCGTTTTTTGGTCTCATGGCGCATCGCGCCGGTCAGAAACACCGCCGACAGGGCACCGGCCCCCAGCAGCACCCCTGCCGGACAGGCGGAAAACACATCGAACAGTACCCCGTACACGGCCTGCCCCACCGGCTGGGTCAGGCTGGCCAGCGCCATTGTACAGCCGGTCACCCGGCCCAGCTGTGCCTGCGGCAGCACCGCCTGCAGCCGGGCAAAGAACCACACATTGAACCGCATGGCGGCGGCCATCACCCCAAACCCGCACAGGGCCACCCGCCGCAGGCAAGCGGTGGTACCCAGAGCACGACGCCCATGGCGGCGCACAGCCCGGCAATGCCCAGCAGAAGCCCCAGGGCCTGCCGGTCGGACAGTCGGGTGTCGGCTGCGGCCTGCCAGCGCTCCGCCTGCAAGGCCGCCCACGCTCAGCACGGCCTGAACGGCCCCCAGCACGGCATCGCTCTGCCCCAGGTACTGCACGATCACCACCGGGATGCCCACTACCACCGCCGGGATCTCCACAAGGTTCACCAACGCCATGATTCCCGCCAGCCGCAGCAATTCCGGCCGGCTGTGGTACAGATAAGTAAGGCTCTCCCGCAGGTCTGCCGCAAAATCCGGTTTTCTTTGCATGCGTGGCTGCGGCCGGTCGCCGGGGATGCGGATCTGCCACTCCAACAGAGCGGAAGCGGCAAAGCAGGCTCCGCACAGCACCAGCAGGGGCCGCAGGCCCATCACACCCAACAGCGCACTGCCCAGCAAGGGCCCCAGCAGCTCATCCAGCGTATCGACCAATTGGATCACCGCATTGCCCTGCACAAGGCGGTCTCCGGTCCGCAGCAGCGGCAGGCTGGCCCGCACCACCGGCTGATACAGCCCCTGCAGCGCATAAAGCGCACAGAGTGCCGCCGGTGCCCACAGAACTACCGGCAGGTCGTCGGCGGAGGCTGCGGCACCCAATGCAAGCCCGGCGGCAGCAAGGTCCAGCGCCGCCATGAGCCGCGCCTTGCGGCAGCGGTCAGCCAGAACGCCTCCGGCCAGTGTCCCGGCCAGCGCTGGAAGCAGTGCCAGCGCAGTCGCCGCACCGTACACCGCCGCCGAACCGGTCTGTCGCAGCAGGATCAGCGGCAGCACGAACCGCAGCGCCGCATTGCCGAACAGCGAAATGATCTGCCCCAGTACCACCTGTACAAATGGTCCCATCGTATCACCCTTTCTTTTTCATTTACAGACCGTCGGTCTGTAAAATCGTCTGAAAAAGGCGGAGCTTTCTCCGCCGACTCTTTTTCTGTTATTTCTCCGGGCACAGTTCTTCCAGCTGAAGGGCCTGTTCCTCCGTGAGCAGGTCCAGCCCCAGCGCCCTTGTCATCTGCTGAAAGACCCGGTTGCGTGCTCGCTGCTGCGTGCGAGTCGTAGGGCGGCTCTGGGGCGGCAGCCACAGATCGGCCAGAAAGAACAGCGCACCGGCCAGTGCATCGGGGTCTCCGGTATGGATGCTGCCATCGGCCACGCCCTGCCGGACAAGGGGCGCAATGCACTCCGGCACCAGACGTTCCTCGATGCTCTGCCACTCCAGTACCAGAAAATACGGGTCATCGGTCAGGTGCGGCAAAGTGCGGCCCATGCGCTGCTGCCGGTCCCCTGCAAAGGACATCGCAAACACTGCCTGCAGCTTCTGCAGGCCGGTCAGACCCGCTGCTTCCCGGATGCGGCGCAGCGGCTCCCACATCTCATCCCCCATGCGGTCACCCACCTTCCGGGCGATCTCCTCCTTGGAGCGGAAATGATGGTACACCGCCCCCTTGGAAAGTCCCGTGGCGTCGATGATGTCCTGCAAAGTGGTGCTCTGGTAGCCCTTTTCCGCAAAGAGTGCGGCGGCGGCATCCAGGATCTTTTCCACCGTCTGTTCCGGATATTTGTTGCGCGGCATCTGCTCGTCCTCCTTTACAGACCGCCGGTCTGTATCTTCAGCATACACCCGCCGCGCCGTCCTGTCAAGCCGTTTTTTTCAGTTCTGATCGTGGCTCTTGCCCACCCAGGAGCACACCACGCCGCACACAAGGCTGGTGGTAATGCCGGCCGCAGCAGCAGTGAGCCCGCCAGTGAGGATGCCCACGGCTCCCTCTTCCTCCAGTGCGGTGCGCACCCCTTTTGCCAGCAGGTGGCCGAAGCCCAGCAGCGGCACTGTGGCCCCGCAGCCTGCAAACTCGGCCAGCGGGGCATACCACCCGATGGCCGACAGCACCACCCCGGCCACCACATACCCCGTGAGGATGCGGGCCGGGGTCAGGCCGGTGAGGTCGATGAGCAGCTGACCCACCACACAGATGCCGCCGCCCACACAGAACGCCCAGAAATAATTCATGCTCCGCTCTCCTTCTCCGGCGCGCGCAGCTCCACAAGGTGCGCCACCGCCGGGATGCTCTCCTTCTGCAGAAAAGTGGTCTGACTCATCAGGGCACCGGTGGCCACGAACAGCACCCGCTTCTGGCTGCGGCGCAGCAGGCGGGGCAGGATGTGCCCGCACAGCACCGCGGCACAGCAGCCCGGCCCGGAACCGCCGCTTTTCACCTGCTGTTCCGCGGCGTCGAACAGGATGCAGCCGCAATCCACATGGTTCTTCACCAGCAGGCCCTCGGCCGCCAGCAGCTCCCGCAGCAGGCTGCTGCCCACCTGCCCCAGATCCCCGGTGTAGATGCAGTCGAATTCCTGCGGCTCGGTGTGGGTGTCGGCAAAATAATGCAGCAGAGTGGACGCGGCTGCCGGGGCCATGGCCGCGCCCATGTTGTTGATGTCCCTGACCTGATAATCCTGCACACGGCCGAAGGTGGCCGCCGCTATCGGCACGCCCGGCCCGGCAGGCTGCAGCAGGCAGCAGCCTGCCGCCGTTACGGTCCACTGAGCGGTGGGGGTGCGTACAGCGCCGTAGCTCAGCGGGGTGCGGAACTGCCGCTCGGCGGCACAGAAATGGCTGGACGCCATGGCCAGCAGGTGCTCCGCCGCCCCGGAGGCGCACAGCGCAGCCCCCAGACCCAGTGTTTCCGCCATGGTACTGCAGGCCCCGAACACCCCGGCAAAGGGTACCCCCAACTCCCGCATGGCATAACCGGAGGCCGTACACTGGGCCTGCAAGTCCCCTGCCAGCACCAGCCGGACCTTTTCTTCGGGCAGCTGCGCCTTCTGCAGGCAGAGCCGGGCCGCCCGCAGCTGCAGGTATTTTTCCGCCGCCTCCCAGCTGCTCTGGCCGAACCGGTTGTCACTGCTCAGCTCATCAAAGGCTGCAGCCAGCGGGCCTTCCCCCTCCTTTTTGCCGCCTACCGCCGCCTGCGCAGCGATCACGGGCGGCGTGCGGAACAGCAGTGTGTCGCCGCATCGTTGTGTCATGAACAAAATTTCTCCTTTCCGGCAAAAAATCCACCGGGTTGTGCTATACTATAGAGAGCCGCTGTGCAATCTGCGGCCCGGCTGCATCGTATTATACAGGGAGCAGCCCTTTCAGCCACAGCACCGCGCCGTACACCACCGCCGCCAGCGTGCCGTATACGATGACCGGCCCGGCGATGGTGAACATCTTGGCTCCGGTGCCCAGCACCCGCCCTTCCGCTTTGAACTCGATGGCCGCACTGACCACCGCATTGGCAAAGCCGGTGATGGGCACCAGTGACCCGGCCCCGGCCCGGGCGGCCAGCTTCTGGTACCAGCCCAGCGTGGTGAGCACCGCCGAAAGTGCGATCAGGCTGCAGCTGGTCAGGGTCCCGGCCAGCTCGGTTTCTATTCCGGCGGCCAGAAACCGCTGCCGCAGCACCTCGCCCAGCAGGCAGATACCGCCGCCCACGCAAAAGGCCCATGCGATGTCGGCCAGCAGGGGCGAATGTGGCCCTGTGCGCCGCACCCGGCGCGCATATTCCTGTGCTGTCATCTTCATTGTGCTCCCCTCCGGGCATAGCTTGCCCCGGCAGGCCGCACGTTATCCGTTTTTGGAAAGAAGGTTTGCTGTTATGCGTTCTTCCGCTTCTTCCCGGCCTTCCCCCAGCGCACATCCCGCACCCCGCCGCAGACGCCGCCATGGCCGCCGCCTGTTCTGCCTGACCGTGCTGGCCTGCTGTGTGGCCGGATGCATCGCCTTTGCGCGCAGTCAGGAGCCGCAGGCCGCCGCATCGTCTGCCGCATCGCAGCCTGCGGCCAGCAGCTCGGACGCAGAAAACGGCATGTTGACCGCCGCTCAGGCGCAGGCCCTGCTGGATGACCCCCGCATGGTGCTGGTGAACCACACCCACAAGCTGGCGGACGGCTACACCATCACCACCAAAAAATGCGGTTCTTCCACCGCCATCAACAAGGACCTGCAGACCGAGGCCGCCGATGCCTTTTTTGCCATGCAGGCTGCCGCTGCGAAGGACGGTGTGGACATCCGGATGCAGAGCGGCTACCGCAGTGTGGACTACCAGACCAGGCTTTACAACAACAAGACCCAGTATTACCGCGACCAGGGCTGCAGCGAAGCCGACGCCCGGGCCAAAGCGGCCACCATCGTGAACCCGCCGGGCTACTCCGAGCACGCCACCGGCCTTGCCGCCGACCTGAACACCCCGGAGCACACCAGCCTGGACGAGGGCTTTGAGAATACCGCTGCCTTCCGCTGGCTGTGCCAGCACGCAGTGGAGTACGGCTTTATCCTGCGCTACCCCAAGGAGGCCGAAGCCGTCACCGAGATCACCTACGAGCCGTGGCACTGGCGCTATGTGGGGCCGGAAAACGCCGCCCTTATCAGCCAGAGCGGCCTGTGCTTTGAGGATGCCATTGCCGTTTTGCAGAAGCTGGCCGCCGGGCAGTCCGTCACCGGTTAAGAATGTGTAAAACCCGCCGGCAAAAGGGTGCCTGCGCGTTGCATTTTGCCCCCCGATATGGTAAGATAATACTGTTCTGCCCGGTGTTCGCATACACACCCGCAGCCGAACGAATGATTTCAACAAAAGAAGGAATAATTTATGATAAACCGCACAAAAATCGCATCTCTGGCTGTCTGCGCCATCCTGTCTGCCGCTGTGCTGACCGGCTGCGGCGGCTCCTCCGCTTCTTCCTCCACGGCTTCTTCCGCCGCCCCGGCTGCTTCTTCGCAGGCAGCTTCCAGCGTCGTGAGCTCCGCCGCTGCCGAAGAGAACGGTGCATCCGATCTGGACGGCATCTACAACGCCCTGCTGCAGGCAGACCCCATCTCCAACCAGTTTGAGATCGCCGCCATGAACATTGAGTACGACTTCGGTCTGCAGGCCGAGGACGTGGTGAGCTACAAGGGCGTGAAGAGCAACGACAACGGCGACGCCGGCCTGGTGCTGGTGATCGAAGCTGCCGACGGCAAGGCCGAGGACATTGCCAACCAGCTGACCGCCTACCAGCAGGACCAGGTGGCTTTCTACGGCAACTACGCCGAGTTTGCCCAGGCACAGAGCAACGTGGAGAACGCTGTCATCGCCTTCAAGGACAACCGCGTGGTCATGGCCATCGCTTCCAACGAGTGCACTGCCGATCTGGACAGCGCCGTGGACAGCGCACTAAACAGCTGATCCGATCTTATCCGAGCCGGTGCCGCTGCGGCATCGGCTTTTTTTGAGCAAGCACAAAGGAGGCTGACGCTTTGGTTTTCAGCACCATTATTTTCCTGTTCCGCTTTTTGCCCATCACGCTGGCGCTGTACTACCTTGCGCCCGCAAAGCTCAAGAACACCGTGCTGTTCCTCTGCAGCCTTGTGTTTTACTGTTGGGGCGAGGTCCGTTTTTTCCCGGTCATGGTGGCCCTCATCCTCATCAACTATGTCTGCGGCCTTGCCATTGAGCATTTTGACGCAAAGCCCGCCCTGCGCAAAGTCTTTCTGCTCATCGCCCTCATCGGCAGCCTGGGCATGCTGTTCTACTTCAAGTATGCAAACTTCGTGCTGCGCAGCGCCAATGCCCTGCTGGGCACGGCCTTTGCCGAGATCCAGGGCATCGGCACCCTGCCGCTGGGCATCAGCTTCTACACCTTCCAGACCCTGTCCTACTCCATTGATGTCTACCGCCGGGATGTGAAGGCCGAGCGCAACATCATCGACTTTGGTGCCTATGTGGTCATGTTCCCGCAGCTCATTGCGGGCCCCATCGTGAAATACCGCGATGTATCGAATCAGCTGCACGTCTACAAGCACCGCTACACCCTGTCGCAGATCGAAGAGGGCATGACCCTGTTCACCTTCGGTCTGGCCAAGAAGGTGCTGCTGGCAGACGCCATCGGTGCCTTGTGGACCGACATCATCGGCGTGGCCGCCAGCCCTTCCACCACCTTTGTGGGGCTGGCCAACGCCTCCACCCCGCTGGTGTGGCTGGGCATCATCGCCTACAGCCTGCAGCTGTACTTCGACTTCTCCGGCTATTCCATGATGGGCATCGGCATGGGCAAAATGCTGGGCTTCGACTTCCCTGCAAACTTCAATTACCCGTATATCTCTGCTTCCATCACCGAGTTCTGGCGTCGCTAGGCACATGACCCTGTCCGGCTGGTTCCGGGAGTATGTGTATATCCCGCTGGGCGGCAACCGCAAGGGCCTGAAGCGTCAGATCCTGAACCTGTTCATTGTGGAGCTGCTCACCGGCATCTGGCATGGTGCCAACTGGAACTTCATCTGCTGGGGCCTGTACTACTTTGTGCTGCTGGCCATCGAAAAGCTGTTCCTGCTGCCCCACCTCAAAAAGGGCAAAGTGTGGCCCCACATCTACACCCTGTTCCTCGTGGTGGTGGGCTGGGCCATGTTCGTGGGCAACGACACCGGCGTGAGCTTCGGGCTGCTGTTCCAGAAGCTGTTCATCCCGTCCGGCGGCGTATCCCCGCTGTATTTCCTGCGCAACTACGGCGTGCTGCTCATCGTCAGTGTGATCTGCTGCACCCCGCTGATCGAAAAGATCTGGAACGCTCTGCGGCGCAATGTCATCACCCGCTGCGCCACCATCCTGTTGCTGCTGGTGGTCTCCACTGCCTATGTGGTGGGCAGCACCAACAGCCCGTTCCTGTACTTCAACTTCTGAGGGAGGTGTGACCCATGGACAAGCATGCAAAAAGATCTTCCCTGCTGCACTACCCGGTGCTGATCGTGTTCACCCTGTTCTTTGTGGGGCTGTTCGCACTGGATCTGATCACCCCGGACCGGGCCTACAGTGAGCTGGAGAATACCACCCTCAGCCAGCGCCCGGCCCTCACGCAGCTCTCGGCCAAGGGGCTGAACAGCTACTTTACCGCCTACACCAAATACGTCAAGGATCAGGTATTCGGCCGCGACCAGTGGATCAGCCTGCAGAGCATGGTGGAGACCACCCTGCTGCAGAAAGAGCAGAACGGCGGCATCCTGCTGGGCAGGGAGCACATGATGTTCCCCCGCACCTTCGGGCTGCTCTCCAGCGAGGAGCGCACCCTGCCCAAGAATACTTCTGCGGTGGAGTCGCTCTGCCAGCGGTACCCCGGCAAGGTGAATGTACTGCTGGCCCCGGCTGCATCGGACATCTACCCGGAGAACGTACCTGCCAACGCGCCCCTGCTGGACGAGAACACGTATCTTGATCCGCTCAGCGCCGCCGTGCAGGCCGCCGGAGGCCGCTTTGTGGACGTGCGCGGCACCCTGACCGACCACAAGGGCGAGTATCTCTATTACCGCACCGACCACCACTGGACGAGCCTGGGCGCTTATTACGCCTACCAGCAGCTGTGCGATGCGCTGGGTCTTACACCCTTTGACACCGCCGCCCACACGGCCCTGACCGCCGATCGCTTCTACGGCACCCACTACTCCAAGGCCCGCACCTGGAACGCCGTGCCGGACACCATCACCTGGTACGACCTGCCCAACCAGCTGACCATCTACAACGTGACGGCCGCCGGGCAGCCCACAGACGGCGAGGCCACCGGCCTGTACGATACCGACAAGCTCACCGTCTACGACAAGTACGCCATGTTCCTGCACGGCAACAACGGCCTGAGCCGGGTGCAGGGCGACGGCACCGGAAAGATCCTTGTCATCAAGGACAGCTACGCCAACTGTTTCGTGCCCTATCTCACCGCCAATTACGCCGACATCGACGTGGTGGACTTCCGCAACTACAACTTTGGTCTGGACCAGCTGATCGCCGACAACGATTATGACCAGATCCTGGTGCTGTACAGCTTTGCCAGCTTCAAGAGCGACCCCTATCTCTACCGCGCCGGTGTGACCGGCTGAGCGTTTTCCCGGTTTGTTCTGCCTGTGCCGCGTGCTTTTTGGCCGTGGCACAGGCATTTTTGCATTTTGTCAGATTATTGCAGGCTATTTTCACAATCTTTTCCAGTTTTTTTCATACGCCTTTCCGATTTTTGCACATTCTACCCAGAACCCCCTTGCAAAAAACAAACACCTGTTGTAAAATGAGGGTAGCGAGAGGGTCTCTCTCCATCCGAACCATTGAGGGAAACGAAGCGGCCCGTCAATGCGGACGGTGCGCTTCTTCAAAGGAGTGTGTGATACCATGAAACAAGATCTGCATCTGCCTGCTGATTATGCAGTGCTGTCCGATAACGAAATGACCTATACCCAGGGCTGCGGCGTGATTTCCACCCTGCTGGGCCTGTATAGTACCGGTGCCACCATCGTTGGCACGGGCGTGCTGGCTGCCAGCTACGCCTGGGGCATCCAGCAGACCCGTGACTGGCTCAAGCAGCCGGGCAACAAGGAGGGCAACATCTTCACGGTCTATGGCCGCGCCCTGGATGCGCTGAGCGCCGATATGAAGAAGTCCTCCAGCAACTTCCTGCGCGACGGCGTGTCGGCCGTCACGGTGTGCGCACTGGCTCCCGTGAGCCTGGTGCTGATCCTGCGCAAGTAAGTGCCCTTGCCTCCCGACGATGCAGTGCACAACAGGTGCACTGATGGAATATGTTTTGTATAAAAGGAGTGTTACTATGGAAAAGACCATGATGCTTCCCGCAATGTACAACGTTCTGTCGCAGGAAGAGATGACCTACACCGAAGGCGGCGCTACCATGACCCAGGCTCTGCTGGCTGCCCTGATCCCGCCCTATGGCTGGTACAAGGCAAGCACGGAGATCCGTGATTACCGCAAGAAGAACCCCAACACCTGGCTGGACACCGGTCTGGACGCCTTTGTGGCAGGCTGTGAGAAGAGCGTGACCAACGCCATCTACGGCATCGGCTGCGCTTACAACTTCGTCACCTTAAACATTGCCACCAGCGGTCTCGGCCTGATCCCGGCAGCTTACATCATCTTCAAGAAGTAATTTGCCCGGAGATACCAAAGATCCACTGTGAGGGGGCTTCCCGATGGGAAGCCCCCTCGCTTTTTGTTTTGCGGCAGCAAAAAAGGCGGCGGCACCGTTCCGATGCCGCCGCCTTTGGCGTAAGTTTATGCGTTGAACATATCCTTCAGCTTTTTGAAGAAGCCCTTGCGCTTTTCGTAGTTCTCTTCTTTCAGGGTGCCCTCAAATTTCTTCAGGGCCTCACGCTGGGTCTTGTTCAGCTTTTTGGGGATCTCCACCTCGCACTTGACGTACATGTCGCCGCGGCCGCGGCCGTTCAGGTACTGGATGCCCTTGCCGCGCAGGCGGAAGGTGGTGCCGCTCTGGGTGCCCTCCGGCACGGTGTACTCCACCTTGCCATCGATGGACGGCACCTGGATCTCGTCGCCCAGCACCGCCTGGCTGTAGGTGATGGGCACCGTGACCCACACGTCGTAGCCGTCGCGCTGGAACACCTCGCTGGGCCGCACGGTGACCATGACGATCACATCACCGGAGGGGCCGCCGTTGGCACCGGCATCGCCCATGCCGCGCAGTGCAAAGCTCTGATCGTCGTCGATGCCCATAGGGATGGACACCTCCAGCGTCTTTTTGGTGGCCACCTTGCCGCTGCCATGGCAGACCTTGCAGGGGTTCTTGACCAGCTTGCCCTTGCCGCCGCAGCGGGAGCAGGGCTGCTGGGTCTGCATCACACCAAAGGGAGTGCGCTGCTGACGGATCACGAAGCCGCGGCCGCCGCAGTCCGGGCAGGTCTCGGGGCTGGTACCGGCGGCACAGCCGCTGCCGTGGCACTCGGTGCACTCCTGCTGACGGGTGATGGTGATGTTCTTCTTGCAGCCGTGCACGGCCTCGTCAAAGCTCAGGGTGATGCGCACACGGATGTCCTGACCCTTGCGGGGGGCGTTGGGATTGGCCCGACGGGACGAACCGCCAAAGCCGCCGAAACCGCCGCCGAAGATATCGCCGAAGATGTCGCCCAGGTCCACACCGTCGCCGCCAAAACCGCCAAAGCCGCCCGCACCGGGGCCGCCGCCGTTCTGGGCTGCGTAGGCCGGGTCAACGCCTGCAAAACCGTACTGGTCGTACAGCTGGCGCTTTTTCGGGTCCGAAAGCACCTCGTTGGCCTCATTGACCTCCTTGAACTTTTCCTCGGCTTCCTTGTCGCCGGGGTTGTAGTCCGGGTGGTACTTCATAGCGAGCTTGCGGTAGGCCTTTTTGATCTCCGCGTCCGTCGCCGTTTTGGATACCCCCAGCACCTCGTAATAATCACGTTTTTCCTGTGCCATATCCACTCACCTCTCCGGGAACATCCATACCCGGGACTTGTTCCCGGTGGTTCCTCGCTCTATAACCAGCAAGAGCCGCCCCGGCAAAACCGGAGCGGCTTTTGCTATTCATGCGTGCGTGCCCGCCGGTTTGGCCGGACACCCACCGCTCATTTCATTGATCAGACTTCCTTGAAGTCGGCATCCACGACACCGTCATCGTTGGGCTTCTGCTGGTTGTTGGGAGCACCTGCGTCGGGGCCGGGCTGTGCGCCTGCAGCCTGCTGTGCGGCAGCAGCTGCCTGGTACATCTTCTCGAACACCTGGCTCAGAGCTTCCTGCTTTGCCTTGATGTCGTCGATGGAGCCGGACTGCACGGCAGTCTTGAGGTCGGCCAGCTTTGCCTCGGCATCGCTCTTGACGTCTGCGGGCAGCTTGTCGCCGTTCTCCTTCAGCATCTTCTCGGTCTGGAACACCATCTGGTCGGCACCGTTGCGGATATCGACCTCTTCACGCTTCTTCTTATCGTCGGCAGCAAACTGTTCAGCTTCCTTCACAGCCTTGTCGATGTCCTCCTTGGACATGTTGGTGGAAGCAGTGATGGTGATGTTCTGCTCCTTGCCGGTGCCCAGATCCTTTGCGCTGACCTTCACGATGCCGTTGGCGTCGATATCGAAGGTGACTTCGATCTGAGGCACACCACGGGGAGCCGGAGCGATGCCATCCAGGTGGAACACACCCAGGCTCTTGTTGTCGCGGGCAAACTCACGCTCGCCCTGCAGCACGTTGACCTCAACAGAGGGCTGGTTGTCGGCTGCGGTGGAGAACACCTGGCTCTTGTGGGTGGGGATGGTGGTGTTGCGGTCAATGATCTTGGTGCACACGCCGCCCAGAGTCTCAATGCCCAGGCTCAGCGGGGTGACATCCAGCAGCAGCAGGCCCTTGACATCGCCCTGCAGCACGCCGCCCTGGATGGCAGCACCCACGGCCACGCACTCATCGGGGTTGATGCCCTTGAAGGGCTCGCAGTTCAGTTCCTTCTTGACGGCATCGTAGACAGCGGGGATACGGGTGGAGCCGCCGACCATCAGGACCTTCTTCAGGTCAGAGGGACGCAGGCCTGCATCCTGCAGAGCCTTGCGGACGGGGCCCATGGTGCGGTCGACCAGATCTGCGGTCAGCTCGTTGAACTTTGCGCGGGTCAGGGTCATATCCAGATGCTTGGGGCCGGTAGCGTCGGCAGTGATGAAGGGCAGGTTGATCTGGCTGCTCATCGCGCTGGACAGCTCGATCTTTGCCTTCTCGGCAGCTTCCTTCAGGCGCTGTGCAGCCATCTTGTCCTTGCGCAGGTCGATGCCGTTCTCGGTCTGGAAGGCGTCTGCCATCCAGTCGATGACGCGCTGGTCGAAGTCATCGCCGCCCAGGTGGGTATCACCGTTGGTGGCCAGGACCTCGGTCACGCCGTCGCCCATCTCAATGATGGACACATCGAAGGTGCCGCCGCCCAGGTCGTAGACCATGATCTTCTGGTCCTCTTCCTTATCAATGCCGTATGCCAGAGAAGCGGCAGTGGGCTCGTTGATGATACGGCGGACGTTCAGGCCTGCGATGGTGCCGGCGTCCTTGGTGGCCTGACGCTGGCTGTCGTTGAAGTAGGCAGGCACGGTGATGACGGCCTCGGTGACGGGCTCGCCCAGGTAAGCCTCGGCGTCAGCCTTCAGCTTCTGCAGGATCATTGCGCTGACCTGCTGGGGAGTGTACTCCTTGCCGTTCAGGGTCACCTTGTGGTCGGTGCCCATGTAACGCTTGATGGAAGCCACGGTGTTTTCGGGGTTGGTGATGGCCTGACGCTTTGCGACCTGGCCGACCAGACGGTCGCCGGTCTTGGTAAAGCCGACCACAGACGGGGTGGTGCGTGCACCCTCAGAGTTTGCGATGACAACGGGCTCGCCGCCCTCCATGACAGCCACGCAGCTGTTGGTAGTACCAAGGTCGATACCAATGATCTTACTCATAATGAAAACTCCTCTCGAAAGAACAACTCTTGTTTATGTGATGCTCAAGTTTTTGCTTAGCGGATGGTATATTCAAAACTCCCTTGCGGAAGTTCAGGCGTTGTTATTCGGCCACCACAACGGTCGCATGGCGGACGATCTTGTCGCCCAGCTTGTAACCCTTCTGGTAGACGGTGACCACCGTGCCGCTCTCCTGCCCGTCCGGGGCGGGGATCTGCTGCACGGCGTTCATGAAGTTGGGGTCAAAGGGCTTACCCAGCGCTTCGATCTCCTCCACATGGAGGGCTTCCAGCGCCTTGGCGGCTTTGTCCAGCGTCATGACCACACCCTTCTTGTAGTTCTCGTCGGTGGTAGGAGCGTTGGCCGCCATATCCAGCGTGTCGAGAATGGGGATGATCTGGTTCACGGCAAAGGAAATGCCATCGTTGAACTTCTGGTCGGCTTCGCGGGTGGAGCGCTTGCGGTAGTTGTCGTACTCGGCAGCCATGCGCAGCAGCTGTTCCTTGGCCTGTGCGGCGTTCTGCTCGGCCGCGTCCAGCTTAGCCTTGACGGCTTCCATCTCGCGGGCCTTCTTGTTGAACCAGCCGCCGTCCTTTTTCTTGTCGTCCTTCGGGTCGGCAGCTTCTTCTGCGGCGGGCTCCTGTGCGGGAGCTGCCTGCTCTGCCGTTGCCTCCGGAGCGGCGGCGGGCTGCTGCTCCGCTTCCGCAGCGGGAGCAGTCTTTTTGGTTTCTTCGCTCATTCCAGATCCTCCTTATAGATCACAGTCCGCCGGGGTGCGGCAGCCTGCGGGGTGTCTTTTCGTTTGCCGCTCATGCCCTCGCCCAGCTGGTCTGCAAAGTAATGCAGCAGCGGCATCAGCTTCTGGAAGGGCATCCGGGTGGGGCCGATCAGGGCAATGGAGCCCCACAGGCCTCCGCCCACCAGATACCGGTCGCTCACGATGCACATGCCGGGGATCTGCGGCTCCAGATCCTCGCCCAGCAGCACGCTCTCATTGCGGTCTGCGGGGGGTGCGATGAGGCCAGCGGCCTGTTCCTCGTCGTTCAGCAGGGTGAGGATGTCGCCCACCTTGCCGTCCAGCTGCGGCCAGTCCAGCAGGTGCTGCTCGCCGCCCAGAAAGACGTGGGGTTTGACCGAGTCCTGCAGGATGGCGGCGGCGGCGCTGATGACGGGCACCAGTTCCGGGTCGATCTGACTGCACAGCTCGGCCAGCATCCGGCCGGACAGATCCACCGGCGCCACAAAGGTCAGGCTGTGGTTCAGCAGTGCGGCCAGGGCAGCGGCTTTCTCACGGGAGAGGCCGCTGCGCACCCGCGCCACACGGGTGCGGACGTAACCGGCGGTGGTCACCGCCAGCACAGCGGCTGCGCTGCGGCCCACCTGCACCACCTCGTAATGGGCGATGCACAGGTCCTCGGCGCAGGGGGTGCTGACCGCGGCGGTACAGCCGCTGATGGCGGCCAGCGCTCTGGCGGCACCCTGTGCCAGCTTTTCCGGTTCATGATCCAGGCTGGCGAACACGGCATCCACCCGGGCGCGGGTCACGCGGTCCAGCGGCTGATCGTCCGTCAGCAGGTTGTCGAGATAATAACGGTAGCCCTTGGCGCTGGGCACGCGGCCCGCACTGGTGTGGGGCTGTTCCAGCAGGCCCAGCTTTGTCAGCGCCGCCATTTCATTGCGAAGAGTGGCGCTGGACACAGCCATGTCAAAGTAGTTGGCCAGCACACTGCTGCCCACGGGCTCGCCTTCGAGACCATACAGCGCCACGATCGCCTGCAAAACGCGTTGTTTGCGTGCATCCATCGTCATAGCGCCTGCCTCCTTTTTGCTTGGCTTTTCTTGTTTAGCACTCCTTGTTCCTGAGTGCTAAGACCATTATAGCCAATTTTCCGGTGCTGTCAAGGGCTTTGCAAAAATGTTTTGAAAGATTCATAATTCTGTCATAAACCCAGCAAAACTCCCCCAGTCATCGCTGCCGCGATGCCAGCCCCAAGGGAGGAGCTTCCGCCGCAGGCGACTGAGGGAGTTTTCGTTTTCTTTTACTCTTCCATCTGCTTTGCCAGAAAGGCCGCCGCCACGCTCACGGCCTTACACTGGGCTTCGTCCGGCGTGGCGGTGCGGTCCTCGGTCAGCAGCCCCACCGCACCGGCCACGTCCCCCGCCGCGATGATGGGCACCGCGCACAGCAGTACCCGGGCGGCCCCTTCGCAGGGCATCAGGGCCCGGTCCGGCTCGCCCTCGTTCCGGTAGGGGCGGCGGGCGTCCATGAGCTTTTCCAGCGGCTGACTGATGCTGCGGTCGGCCAGTTCCCGCCGGCCTGCCCCGCTCACGGCCAGAATGTGGTCCCGGTCGGCCACAAAGGCGGTGAGGGCAAAGCTCTTGTTGAGCACCTCGGTGTACTGGGCGGCTACGGTGCTCATCTCCCCGATGGGCGAATACTTTTTAAAGATCACTTCCCCGTCCCCGGTGGTAAAGATCTCCAGTGGGTCCCCGCGCCGGATGCGCTGGGTGCGGCGGATCTCCTTGGGGATGACCACCCGGCCCAGCTCATCGATGCGGCGGACGATTCCGGTTGCTTTCATGCGGTGTTTCCTCCCTGTTTCCGGTTCTGCTTGCAATTTGGCTGTGTCCATAGTATTTGTCAGCCAAGGGAATTTATACCTGCCATGCACGGTGTAAAGATCCCGCCGGGCGCGCTCCGTTTTTCTTTGCCCCTTCATTGTGTTTTGGGCGGGCTTCTGCTACAATAAACACAAATCCAACCACGAAAGGCAGGTGCCGGCATGGCACACATCCTCATTCTGGGCGGCGGGGCCGCCGGGCTGGCGGCCGCTCTGGCTGCCGCGCAGACAGACCCCACAGCCCGCGTCACGGTGCTGGAGCGCAGCCCCCGCCCGGGCAAAAAGCTGCTGGCCACCGGCAACGGCCGCTGCAACCTCGACAACGAGGGCATCACACCGGAAAGCTACTCTTCTGCTGACCGCGCCGCGCTGGACGCGCTGCTGCGCACGGTGAACGCCGCCGACCCACTGGGCTGGTTCCGTGCGCTGGGCCTTTACACCCGCACCGATGAGACCGGCCGGGTATACCCCTACTCCAATCAGGCCGCCGACGTGCTGGCCCTGCTGGAGCATCATCTGGCCCGCTGCAGCGTGGAGGTGCGTACCGGCTGCACCGTGCAGACCCTGAGCCAGAGCCGGGGCGGCTATGTGGTGCTGTTCTCCAACGCGGACGGTGCCGACGAGAGCTTACGGGCCGATGCCGTGGTCTGTGCCATGGGCGGCAGTGCCGGGCCGCAGTTCGGCACCGACGGCTTCGGCCCCCGGTTCGCCGCCCAGTGCGGCGGTGCACTGGCCCCGCTGTACCCCTGCCTGACCGCTTTGCAGTGTGCAAAGCCGGACAAGCGTCTGGCCGGCATCCGGGCCAAGGCCCACGCCGCCCTGTACAATGGCAGCACCCTGCTGGCAGATTACCGGGGCGAGGTGCAGTTCACCGACTACGGCCTGTCCGGCATCTGCATCATGGACCTGACCCGCCACCTGACCCCGGCGGTGAAAAACCCTGCCGTGGAGCTGGACCTCTTCCCGGACATTGCCGAGGATGCACTTTCCGCGCTGTTCGCCGCCCGCGTACCGCTGCTGCCGGGCGATACGGCGGCAGACTTCTGGCTGGGCCTGCTGAACGCCAAGTTGGGCCGTGCCCTGTGGCAGGCCGCCAGCCTGCCGGACACCGATGTGCACCGGCTCTCCGCCGCCCAGTGGCAGAAGCTGGCCCACACCGCCAAACACTGGCGGTTCGACGGCCTGACCCCCTGCGGCTGGAAGCAGGCGCAGGTCACCGGCGGCGGCCTTGCCCTCACCGAGCTGGAACCGGATTTCCAGTTCAAGGGCTGTCCCGGCCTTTACTTTGTGGGCGAAACGCTGGACTGCGTAGGCCGCTGCGGCGGCTTCAACCTGCACTGGGCCTTTGGCAGCGGCCTTGCCGCCGGGCGCAGTGCGGCAAAACCGCGCCGCCCCGCACCCCAGAAGCCCACCCGCAAAAAGAAACACTGACACAAAACCGGCAGGTGCACCATGGTATGGAAAAAGGAGAAATACGGTGCCAGAGGATATCAATAAAACCAAACTCCTGCTCGCGCGCTGCCTGTGCAAGCGGCTGAAAACCGAATATCTGGATCAGATCAAAGTTTCTGATCTGTGCCGTGATGCCGGGATCTCGCGCACGACCTTTTATATGTATTTCAAAGATGTATTCAGCATTCCGGAGTGGTACTGGAACTATGGTTGCCGGGCGATCATGAACCGGATCGGGCAGGAATATGGCTGGACCGAAGGCCACCGGAGGGTCTGTGCCTACATTCAGAGCAATCAGTTCATCGGACCTGCTGTAACTTTAAAGCGCACGAACTGGCAGGAGTTTGAATTCACAGCCGCTGAGTCGGAAAGTATCCACCAATGCAATCTGGAACGGAAAGCAGGGCGGAAGCTGACCGAAGAGGAAAAAAGGCAACTTCATTATTTTTCGTATGCTGCGGCCAGCATCACGCACAAATGGAAGGTAGACGGTATGCCGGAGACCCCTGAGCAGATGGCAAAGATCATTACGGAGATCACGCCAAGGTTTGTGTTGGAACTGCTGTGCTGCTGATTGATTGACAAAATTCAAAAAGTGTAAGCTGATTTTCGGACGTTCTTCTGTTATTCTTGGTTTGGCAAAAAAATAACAGGAGGAATGATCCACTTGAAAAAACTGAGTCGTCGTAATTTCATCCGCAATACTGCCGCAGGTGCGCTGGGTGCAGCCACCGCAGCAGTCCTGACATCCTGCGGCAGCAGCGCTTCGTCCGCCGCTTCCAGCACGGCTGCCTCCGGCGTGTCCGTCTTTAAGCCGGGCACCTATACCGCCAGTGCAACCGGTATGGACAAGGTGACGGTGTCGCTGACCTTCAGTGAAAACGCCATTACCGATGTGTCGGTGGACGTTTCCAATGAGACTGCAACCATCGGTGCGTTGCACGGTGATGAACTGGCACAGCAGCTGATGAATGCACAGTCCGCTGAGATCGATGGCGTGGCCGGTGCAACCGTCACCTCTGATGCGGTAAAGAAGGCAGCTCAGGATTGCATCAACCAGGCAATGGGCGTGGAAAACACTGTGTCCGCTGCAGAAACTACTGCAGAAAATCCCAGCTGGCTGGGTGACGCTCCGGAGATCCCGGACAGCGAGATCGTGGATACCATTGAAACGGATATCGTGGTCATCGGCGGCGGCAATGCCGGTGCCATGTGCGCTTTTGCGGCAGCAGAAGAAGGCGCAACCGTTTCTGTCATCGAGTCTCAGGCAAAGGACAGCATCTTCTACTATGGCCTGCATGACATTGCCTCGATCAACTCGGAGTTCTGCCTGTCTCACGGTGTGGAGAAGATCCGCAATTCGGAGTTCATTGCAGAGTTCCAGCGCCGTTCTCACAACCGCACCAATCCCCGTCTGGTCAAGAAATTCGTGGACAACAGCGGTGAAATGATGGACTGGCTGATCGCCAATGTGCCGGAAGATGTCCGCGATAAGGCATACATCCACAACCTGGATACCAATGTGGACTATTTCAACAGCGGCGCTGAGGTAAACAAGTTCAAATGCTGGCGCGGCAGCGTGCAGCTGGACTTCAACTCGGCTGCTTCCACGCTGGTGGAGCACGCTGAGGAGCAGGGTGCTATCTGGTATTGGGAGCATACCGGCGTTGTGCTGGTGACGGAGACCAAGAACATCACCGTCCAGCAGGAGACGGCAGACGAGACCGGCGCGGTTACCATGGCCGATGTGGAGATCCCGCAGACAACGGTCTCCGGCGTCATTGCCAAGGATAAAGATGGCAAGTACCACAAGTTCCTGGGCAAAAAGGGCGTTGTGCTGGCCTGTGGCGGTTACGGCGGCAATCACGAGATGTATGTCGCCCTGCAGGATGAGCAGCGTGAGCTGTATAAGAGCCACGGTCTGGACACCAGCGATCTGAAGTGCTCTGGCTTTGGTCGCGACGGCAGCGGCATCAAGATGGGCATGTGGGCCGGCGCAAGCATGGATCCCTGCGCACGCACCCTGGTTTCTCCGCAGGTGCGCTACAACAGCGAACACTATGCAACCAACATCCTGCGCTGGGGCGGCAGCTTCACCGAGGGCGAAAACCCCTGGGGCTGTCCCTTCGTCTGGCTGGATGAGAGTGGCCGCCGCTTCACGGATGAAACCTTCCTGGGTGTGTTCGGACAGCTGATGCGTGCCGAGCGCATGAAGCCGGGCCGCTATTATGCGATCTTCGACAGCCAGTATGCAGACCTGATCTCCAAGATGCCGCCGGAACACTTTGGTATGCCGGTTGGTCATTCGGACAGTTTCGACTTCGATGGTGTATTCAAGAGCTGGCTGGATCGTGGTGCCGAAGGTGCCGAAGTGCAGGAGGGCGAGACCGTCTGTGCATGGGCTGCCAACACGCTGGAAGAGCTGTTCCAGTACATGGGCCTGACCGAGACCCAGCAGGCCGCTTTCAAGGCAGAGATTGAAAAATACAATACTTACTGCGCCAACGGCGATGATGAGGATTTCGGCCGCGACCCCAAAATGCTGCTGTCTGTCACCAAACCGCCGTTCTACGGTATGTACAGCGCCGAAGAAAAGCCGATGGTCGGCACAGTCACTCTGAATGGTCTGGTCATTGATGAGGACCAGAAAGTCCTGGATGCCAACTACAACCCGATCGTTGGCCTGTATGCGACCGGCAACAACAGCGGCGGCCGCTTTGCTGTGCAGTATTCCACCCCGATGCCGGGTCTTACCCTCGGCATGGCCATGACCCTGGGTCGCGTGCTGGGCAAGGAATTGGCCGAAGCTTAAAAATCGCTCTTCACCTTTTTTCTTCTTTTATAAATGCAGAAAGGGTGCGCAGGATCCTGCGCACCCTTTCTGCATCGTGATGTCGTGAAAAAGCATCCGCAACAGAATTCCGCTTATTTGCTGAAAATCAGCAGAAAAAACGTTGCAGATGCTTTTATTTTTTGTGTGCAGTCTCTTTCTGTTACTGCCTGCATGATGCTGCTTTCAATTTTCTGCTCTTACTGGCCGTTCTGCGCCGCCGCTTCGGCAGCGGCCTCGGCTTCTTCCTGTTTCTGGTACTCCTCAAAGGCCGACCACATGGGCTCGATATCCAGCCCCTTCACCCGGCGGTCCAGATAGTTTTTCGTGATGGCCACCACCGTACCGGACAGTGCCAGCACGCCGATGAGGTTCGGGATCATCATCAGGCCGTTGAAGGTATCGGACAGATCCCAGGCAAGGCCCAGCTTCATGGTGGAGCCCACCACGGTCATGCCCACGAACACCACTTTATAGATGCGGCTGCCCGTGGTGCCGAACAGGTACTCCACCGCTTTCGTGCCATAGTGGCTCCAGCCCAGCGTGGTGGAGTAGGCAAACAGCAGGATGGAAATGGCGATGAACTTGGGGCCAAAGCTGCCAAAGGCAGCGGTGAAGGCCTGCCCCACCAAGGCGTTGTCCTGCACGTTGGCCAGCACCGCGCCGCTCTGCAAGTCCACCACGCCGGTGGTCAGGATGACCAGGGCGGTGAGGGTGCACACCACGATGGTATCGGCAAACACCTCAAACACACCCCACATGCCCTGATGCACCGGCTCCTTGACGTTGGAAGCCGAATTGACCATGACCGCCGAGCCAAGGCCCGCCTCATTGGAGAAGGCACCGCGTTTGAAGCCCCAGGTGATGGTCTGGCTGATGCCGTAGCCCAGCGCACCGCCGCCGGCAGCCTGCAGGTTGAAGGCGCCCTTGAAAATGGCCCCGAAGGCTGCCGGGATGTTGCCTGCGTGCATCACCACGATGATCAACGCACCGGCAATGTAGAACAGCGCCATGAGCGGCACCAGCTTTCGGTGACCGCCGCCACACGCTTCAGGCCGCCGATGACGATGAGCGCCGTGACCACCATGAGGGCCAGACCGGTGACGATGGTGGGCACCCCGAAGGCAGCATTCATGTTGCCGGCAATGGAGTTGAGCTGGCTCATGTTGCCGATGCCGAAGGACGCCAGAATGCAGAAGCAGGCAAACAGCACGGCCAGCACCTTGCCCAGCTGCTTGCAGCCCTTCTTTGCGCCCAGACCGTCGGTGAGGTAGTACATGGCACCGCCGGACCACTCGCCTTTTTCATTTTTGCGGCGGTAGTACACACCCAGCACGTTCTCCGAAAAGCTGGTCATCATGCCCAGCAACGCCATGACCCACATCCAGAAGATGGCCCCCGGCCCGCCGGAGACGATGGCCGTGGCCACGCCCACGATGTTGCCGGTGCCGATGGTGCCCGCCAGCGCTGTACACATGCTCTGGAACTGGCTGATGGCCATGTCCTCCTTGCTGGTGTGGGCGGTGACGTCCTTGTTGGTAAAGATGGCTCCGATGGTGTGCCGGAGCCAGTAGCCCATTTTGCGGAACTGGAAAAATCCGGTGCGCACCGACATGATCAGGCCGGTGCCGAACAGCAGCGCCAGACCCGCCGGGCCCCAGACCACTCCGTTAACTGCATTGTTGATCTGCGTGATCCATTCCAGCATGGTAGATTTCCCCTCTTACACAAACAAAAAAACAGACAGAACCCACCAAAGGCTCTGTCTGCAAAATTCAGGCGCATTCATTTTCCGCTGCCGGGCACGCCGCATTCCCGGCGGTGCCCTTGTGCGTATCAGACGATGGCTCTGTCCTTTTGCCTGAGAGATACAGCCGCCTTTCCCTGCGGCCTTACACCTTCGGCACCCGCTACTGCGGGCTTCTCCAGAGTGCAGGGCAATGCTTCCCCACACGTCTTTCCAGTTCTTTCTCTGTGCACAGCTGTGCACGACAGAAAGACTATACCATATTTTGCCCCCATGTGCAAGCTCTTTTTCCATCTTATGCCGCACGCACCGCCAGAATGCAAAGCGGGACGGGTGGAAGCGACTCTGTGGGACGGGAGTTTCTCCGGCGGATGATCCGAGGGTGGGACCCTGTTGCCGCAGGCAATAGGGCGGGAGCTGGAAGCCCCGAACGTCCGCGGAGAAAGCTCCCGCCCCACAGGCCACACACCAAAAAACACCACCGCCCCCGGCCGCCGGGGGATAGGGTCCGGCAGACGGGGGCGGCAGTGCTTGTATCAGGGTAGAGAGATGGCTTAGTGGGTTTCGCCCTTGGGCAGCAGCCCGGCACGCTCCAGTGCCGGGCGCAGGGCCAGGTACAGCACCACCACGCACACGGTGGAGGCCACGCTGTTCACAAAGGTGACGCCGCCTGCGATCTTGGTCAGGGCCTGTGCCACGGTGTATTCCTGGCCAAAGATGTACACATTGCGGAAGTAGCCCAGGAACGGGTCCGTAAACACGTTCAGCAGCAGGCCGGAGGCCGCGGCCACGATCACCTTGACGAGGTAACCGCTGCTGTGCTTGTCCAGCTCCCGCAGCTTGAAGGCCTTATGGGCCACCGCGCCGCAGGTGATGCCGATGATGAACTTGAGCACAAAGGTGGTGATGGCGTAGCCCGGGTCACCGGCCAGGATGTCGGCCAGAGCCAGACCGATGGCACCGGCCAGACCGCCGGACACACCGTCCAGCAGCAGGGCGGTCAGGGCCGTGAAGGTGTTTCCCAGATGGAACGAGGAGCCGCCGTAGAACGGCACCCGGAAAAACAGGTAGGCCACCAGGCTCAGCGCGGCCATGACGCCGGTAAGGGCCAGTTCCTTGGTGGTGAAGGTGCGCTTGTACAGCACACTGCCAAACACGATGGCAACGACAACGACTGCCAGCAGCAGCCACATTGCAGTAGTAGACATGATTGCTTTCCCTCCAAATTTCAACATCGCCGGACTTTTCCGTTTCAAAGCCCCACCGGGGCTTTGATCGCTCACGCAGCCGCTTACCCACCATCCTACTTGACATTTGGGTGTCCGGCGGGTATGCTCCTATTATACGCGGAACTGACCTCATGAAAATACCCAGAATAAAGTTTTTTTATGGGGCCAGTTTGGCATTCTGCAAAAAGAGGAGGACACGATCATGGTCCATTTGACCACCGCACTGGAGCCGGGCTCCGGGGTGCCGCTGTACGAACAGCTGTACCGCAGTCTGGCCGGAGAGATGCGCACCGGGGCCCTGCCCGCCGGCACCCGGATGCCCGGCAAGCGGCGGCTGGCGGCGGAACTGTCTGTCTCGGTAAACACGGTGGACACCGCCTACCAGATGCTGGCTGCCGAGGGCTACCTTGCCGCCCGGGAACGCAGCGGCTTTTATGTACAGGAATATCTGGCGCTGCCGCAGGTCGGGCCGGATGCACGGGACCCGTCGCCCGCCCCGGCCGTGCCGGAGCCCGCCGCGCCGGAACCGCCGGTGCGGTACGACCTGTCCACCCGGGGCGTGGACCCGGGGCTGTTTCCCTTCCGCACCTGGGCGCGGCTGCAGAAGGAACTGCTGTACTCCTCCCCGGAGCTGCTGACCAACGGCGACGCCCAGGGTGACCTTGCCCTGCGGCAGGCGCTGGCGGATTATCTGGCCGAATACCGCGGCGTGCAGTGCGGTGCCCATCAGGTGGTGGTGGGTGCCGGTCTGGAATATCTGCTGGGCCTGCTGGCCCCGCTGCTGCACGGCACCGCCGCCGTGGAGACCCCCGGCTACCCGCGCGCTTTGCAGGTGCTGGAAAACACCGGCACGCGCTGCTGCTGCCTGCCCGTGGACGAGGGCGGCCTTTCGCTGGATGCACTGGACCGCTCCGGGGCCGCCGTGTGTTACGTTACCCCCAGCCACCAGTTCCCCACCGGCGTCACCATGCCGGCCGGCCGCCGGGCCGAGCTGCTGCACTGGGCCGCCCGCCGCCCCGGCCAGCGCTACATCATTGAGGATGACTACGACTCCGAGTTCCGCTTTGACACCCGCCCCCTGCCCAGCCTGCAGGGCATGGCCGGAGCCGACGGCCCGGTGGTGTATCTGTCCACCTGTTCCCGCAGCCTTGCCCCCGGCATCCGCATTGCCTACATGGTGCTGCCGGAACATCTGCTGCCCGCCTGGCACGCCAAATACCGGCTGTATTCCGGCACCGTGAGCCGCTTTGAGCAGCAGACGCTGGCCCGCTTCATCACCGGGGGCTATTTCACCCGGCATCTGGCCCGGGAGCGGGTGGCCTACAAGGCCCGCCGCGACGCTCTGACTGCTGCCCTGAACGCTGCCTTTGCCCCTGGCGAACTCACCCTCACCGGCCTGCACACCGGCCTGCATCTGCTGGCACACCTGCGCAATGCCCCGCCGGATGCAGCCCTGCACGCGGCAGCAAGGGCGCAGGGGGTGCGGCTGAGCCTGCTCAGCGACTACGACCTGACCGGCAGCGGCAGCACCGCCCCCGGCACCTTTGTGCTGGGTTACGGCTCGCTGGCGGATGACGCCTGCCCATCGGTTGGCGAAACATTAAAAAAGCTCTGCACCGCCGCAAGGGACTCCTCGTTGAGGGTGTAACGCCCGGCCTGCTCGTCGCCCGGCAGGACCTGCGTCTCGATCTGCGCTTCGTTGTTGGCCAGAAATTCCAGCGTGCGGTCCAGTGTGTCGAGGTCCAGTGCGGTCAGGTCGGTCAGCAGCGAAGCGCTCACCGACCGCAGTGCCTGCGGCAGGGCCCCGGGCAGCAGGTCGAGGTTCTGGCGGAAGAAAGCATCCCACACCGCGCCCCGCGCCGCAGCCCGGTGGGCCTGCGGCACAACGGCGTCCGCGTCCATTCCGGTCAGAAAACCGTGGGCTTCTGCCGCCGAAAGTCCCTGCACCCGGCTGTCGCGGCCATAGCGGGCCAGCTCCCCGGCGGTCATCGCCCCGGAAAAGCCCACCCGCACCGGCCCGTACCGGGCCGTGATGCGCTCCAGTACGGCCTCCGACAACGCCAGGTATCGGGTATCCTCCGGCAGGGGCAGGCACTCCATTAGTGCCTGTCGGCAGCGGGCCGGCCCCGCCGCCGTGTAACAGTCGGCCAGCGCCGCGGCCTCGTCCGCAAAGGTTACCTGTAACCCGGCGGGCACCGCCAGCAGATGCACACCGTTCTGGCTGGCGTTCAGGTAGGCCAGCACAAAGCCCGGCTGCTCCCCCGCCGTGCACACCAGCACGGTCAGGCGGTCGCTCTCCCGCGGGAGCTGCACCGCCACGCCCTGCTGGCTCCGGGCCGCCTGCCGCAGCTGGCGGCTGAGCTGCTGCCGACTGAGCAGCACGGTGCCGCCCACCAGCGGCACCAGCACCAGAAGCGCCGCCCCCAGTGCCGCCCAGAAGGGGTTCCACCCCCGGTGCCGGTCGTGCTGTGCATGCATCCTGCTCCCCTGCCTTTCTGCAGGGAGTATGGGCCGCTGTGCCGCAATTATGCAGCACGCGGCCTTTGCTCTTGTGTCCGGCCCGGTTTTGTGTTATGGTAAAAGATAGTTTTCATCCACTGCATCGAAAGGAGATCTCCCGTGGCAAACGCCGTTGAAACCCCATCCCAAAACAATCTGATGACCGAGGGCAGCATCGTCAAGAGCCTGCTGCTGTTCGCCCTGCCGCTGATCTTCGGCAACCTGCTGCAGCAGCTGTACAACACCGCCGACAGCATCATCGTGGGCAACTTTGTCGGTGCGAACGCGCTGGCCGCCGTGGGCTCCAGCGGTTCCCCCATCTATCTGCTCATCGGCTTCAGCCAGGGCCTGGCCGTGGGCGCGGGCGTGGTGGTGTCGCAGTTCCTGGGGGCCAAGGACCACCGGGAAGCCCAGGAGGCCGTGCACACCTCGCTGGCCATCGCCGTGATCATGGGCCTGCTGCTCACTGTGGGCGGCATCGCCTGCGGCCGGGCCCTGCTGGTGGCCATGAATACCCCCGCCGAGGTGCTGGGGGATGCCGTGACCTACATCCGTATCTATTTTGGCGGCGTGCTGTTCAGTGTAGTGTACAACATGACCGCCGGCATCCTGAACGCCGCCGGAAACTCCCGCCGCTCCCTCATCTATCTGGCATGGGCCTCGGTGACCAACATCGTGCTGGATCTGGTGTTCATCGTGATCTTCCGCATGGGCGTGGCGGGGGCCGCCATCGCCACCGATATCAGCCAGCTGGTATCCTGCGTGCTGAGCCTGCGGTTTCTGATAAAATCCACCGACGACTGCCGGGTGATCCCCCGCGCGATCCGCCTGCACAAAAAGATGGCCGCCCGCATCATCCGGGTGGGCCTGCCCACCGGCATCCAGAACATGGTCATCTCCTTTTCCAACGTGCTGGTGCAGGCCAGCGTGAACAGCTACGGTGCCGCCGCCATGGCCGGGTTTGCCGCCTACATGAAGATCGACGGCTTCAACATCCTGCCGGTGAGCAGCATCAGCATGGCCGCCACCACCTTTGTGGGCCAGAACTACGGCGCGGGCCGGCTGGACCGGGTCAAAAAAGGCACCTGGGTCACCCTGGCCATGGGCCTTGTGTACACGCTGGCCACCGGTGCCTTGCTGCTGCTCGGGCAGGACGCCATCATGCACCTGTTCACCAACGACGAGACCGTGGTGTTCTTCGGCGAAGCCGCCATGCACTGGTTCTGCCCCTTCTATTTCCTGCTCAGCATCCTGCACGGGCTGGCCGGTGCGGTGCGCGGCACCGGTGCCAGCGTACCGCCCATGGTGGTACTGCTGGTGTCGCTGTGCCTGTTCCGCATCGTGTGGATCCAGTGGGTGCTGCCCCTCTTCTCCGGCATCGAAGGGGTGTTCATCCTCTACCCGGTGTCCTGGGCACTGGGTGCCGGGCTCATGATCCTCTACGCCTGGAAGGGCAAGTGGATGGAATATCACGCATGAAAAAAGCTCCCCTGACCTGTGGTCAGGGGAGCTTTTTGGTCACAGCTTCTCAAACAGCAAAAACCGGAATGCGATGTCGGTGGTCAGCTCCGGCAGGGCGGCCAGACGGGCCGCACCGTCGCGGGGCGTTTTCCAGTAATAGGGGGTCATGGCGAACAGCGCTTCCAGCTGGTCGCGGGGCACCGTGATGGTGCCCTGTACTTCCCGCTCGCCGATGGCCCGGAAGCCCGGGTAGGCAACTTCCTGCACCGGGTTCTTGTAAGGCGTGTCGTAGAGCACGGCCTTCATCTGGTAGAGGTGTTCCGCGCCGGGCACCACATAGATCATGCGTCCGCCGGGGCGCAATACCCGCTGGAACTCTTCCTGCGCAAAGGGCG
>ENA-OQNA01000075-OQNA01000075.1-human-gut-metagenome-genome-assembly--contig:-NODE-75-length-34521-cov-6.307408_pt1 | contig 34521 bp, 29 predicted proteins | sample MGYA00242625_ERZ504872 | MGnify/ENA primary metagenome ERZ504872 (study PRJEB26092, sample SAMD00036425) | human gut metagenome | host: Homo sapiens | study: EMG produced TPA metagenomics assembly of...
GCAAGCGGAGCTTTGCGGTAAACTCCGCCTCCGGGGATGGTTAGTCTTTCACCAGTTCGCTGTGGTCTGCCTCCACCAGCAGCAGGGTGGGCTCTTCGGCCCCACGGTGGGTGAGGTAGAACACCTCACTGCCGCTGCCCTGTGCCAGCAGGTCGTTGATGGCAAAGCTGCTGGTCTGGCCATTGGTGACGAACTGGATGGTCTGTGCGCCGTGGTCCTGCAGGTAGCGCAGGGTGTTCAGGTCGCCGGTAAGGGTGGCGGTGTCGTAGGCACCGGTGTAGGTGCGCAGGGTGCCGTTCTGGCTCACCGTAAAGGGCTGGTCCATGCCCTCGGCGTCCACCACCCGCAGCTCAAGGGCGCTGTTGGTGTTGACAGGCTGGCCCTCGGTGGCACCGCAGTCGGGGCAGGTGTGGGTGCCGTCGCCGTTGTCCACCCAGTGGTGGCCGGTGGCGGGGATGGGTCTGGTCTCCACATGGCTGTGGTCATGTTTGCAGTAACGGGTCTCCACGCCCTCTTTGGTGCAGGTGGCGGGGGTGGTCACTTGCCAGTCGTCCCAATCATGGCCCAGGGCGGGAACCTCATCTATCCAAGTGCGGTTACAACTGGGGTGGGCTGCTCCGTTCGTATGCTCATAGTCGCAAGTACAATCTGCAGAGCCCGGTTCAGTGCAGGTGGGTTGTTGGGTAATGTTCTGTTTTGGACTTTTTTTGCAGAGGTTCTTGCCATGGACGATCTTCTGCAGTTCATCACCGTTGTTGATATACCACAGCTCTGTATTATCGCCAATCACAAGTCCCCCTGCACCGGGATTATCTCTTGTGCCTACCTCAGCCTCGGCACCGTTCACATTGATATACTTAGCATCCGTCGACCATCCCGATTGTAGCATTTTAAGCAGCACATTGTCACCGATGTTGACCTTGGTGCCGGAAATTGCACCATAGATGCTTCCTAATATTGCATGGTTCTCACCGATCTTAACTTTTCCGTGTTCTCCGCCGTCAATGTTCACTACAACTTCTCTGCCCTGAAGATTCCCGCCGCCGATATCGCAGCCTCCTGCGATATCGGAGGAGATTCCTGCACTCGGAGCTGGATCGATGGAGGCATTGTCCTTTATATTGACCTCCACATTTCCTCTGCTACTTCCAATCACTGAATTACTATCGTCGCTTGCTGTCTGGATGGTCACATGGCCCTGAATGGTGACCTTGGTATCTTTTGCGCCATTGCCAATGGCAGAGCCGTAGTGCCCGATCGCCGTGATACGGACATCTTCCGTCGCTGCGGTAGCGCCTTCCGTGCCAATGGTCACCTCTGCGCTGGCATCTTTTCCATCTCCGGCAGCGCCAATAGCGGCTCCTTTGCCATCGTTCTTTGCATTGACTATTGCGTGGCCACGGATCACAATATTTGTGGCATCGCCACTCTTCTCTTGAGTATACAACAGACTATTCCGCGGACTGCCGCTTCCGATGGCCGCGCCATCATGAGCTGTAGCAGTTACTTTGGCATAGTCCTGAATGGTGATGTTTTCCGCATCTCCACCACAACCATCCTCACCAGCACCTCGGCCTCCGCCGCCGATACCGGCTCCGGACCACCCGCCGTTTGCCGTAACATTGGCATGGCCCTGGATGGTGATATTGCTGCCTTTTGCGCCATTGCCGCCACCGATGCCGGCTCCATCGCTCCCCAATGTGTTTGCTTTTACCGTTGCATATCCTTTGATGGTGATATTATCCGTGGCTTGGCCGATGTTTCCGCCAATGGCTGCTCCACCGAACCATCCTGCCTCTGCCCGCAGGCTTCCGGAGGTCTCTGTTTCTTCCTTTGCGGTAATGGTCTCGCCCGTGTCGCTGGTCTCATCTGTGATGGTCAGGTTTCCGTTGCCCTTTTTGTTCAGACCCGCCCAATACTCGCATGCACTGTTGTCCAGAACATTCTGGCCGTCCAGCTCAATTTTGGTATTTCCGGTTCCCTGAACCTTTGCTGCTGATACTCTATAATAGCAGTTATTCCATTCGTCGGAATAAAAATCCCTTCCTCCACTCGCATAGCGACTGGTGTTATCCACCTTAATATTCACATTACTGAGCCGGATCTTGAGTTCCTTGGCCGCATCGCCCACCCAGTTATTGATGACCCGGATGACGTTTTTGGTGGGGTTTTCGGCGCTGCCCTCTGCCGGAGTGGTCGGAGCAGGATCAGCCGCAGGGGCGTTGGCCTGAGTGGCCTCCCGGGTCTCTGCCGTAGGGGCGGCAGAGGTGCTGAGGGTGGGTTTGGTGGCCTGCTGCTCCGAATCTGGGTCTGCCGGGGCGTACTGGTACACCACATCCTTCTTGGAGTTCGCCGTGGGGTCGTCTGTAGGATTCTCCGTGGGGTTCTCCGTGGGGTTGTCCGTGGGGACCTTGCCCTCCTCAGAGTCCTCCTCTTCCTCGCTCAGGGTAAAAGCATCGTCCGGGTCAAGCTGGCTCTCCCCGGCAGCAGGCCCGGCTGCGTCCGCAGTACCGGCTGCTTCCAGCTCCTGCGTGGCGGCACCGGCGGCAGGGGCTACCGCAGGCTTTGCCTGGGTACCCTCAGCACGGGCAGCCTCCTTCAGGGTGGCATCCTTTTCGCTGGTACCGTCCTTGATCACGATCTCTTTGCTGGTGTCGGTGTAGGTCTTTCCGTTCTGCGTCACTTGTACATACTCGCCGTTCGCACCCGTCATGGTCTTTACGTCAATGCTGCCGTTGCCGATATAGTAAACATCCGCAAAGGCCGGGGCTGCAATAGAAGTAACAATAGACATAATTGCTGCCGTAGACAGCACCCGCAGAGCCAAATCTTTTCGTTGCATAAATACTCTCTCCCTATTGTCTCAGGGCGTGGGCTCTGCCGCAGCAGCGCATCCCGGCCGCCTCCGCATGGCGGACTTTGCCCGGGGCGCTGCACCTGTTTGAGCAGATACTTGACCCCCGCCGTTCGCACCCCATTTTACCCCCCCCCCCTGTATATTTCAAGGCCTGTTTTCAACAAATATTCTTTACATTTCTCTGTGTTTTTGTGAATTCAGCATACATTTCCCCGTATTTATGGGCATATCGCCGAAGCATATCAAAAAATCAGCTCAATTTCCGGGAATCACGGTAATGCCGGTATCGTTTCCACAGACCGCCAATTTTGCGGGGACCCTCAAAGGCCCCCTGCCCCTGCCGGGAAAACAAAAAACACGGCCCGCCTTTTACGGCAGACCGTGTGTTTTGAAACCCTATGCAGTTTTGTCAGAAAAAGCTCACCTGACTGCTCTCCGGCAGGTCGCCCAGAGCGCCCACCTGACGCAGGCGGTCGATGATGCTGCTGCCAACGCCGGAGGCCTGCTGCAGCTCCTCGATGGAGAGGTACTCCTGCCCATGGAGGGTAGCGTTTTCCAGCGCATCGGCGGCAGCACCGCCCAGACCTTTCAGGGAGCAGAAGGGCAGCCGCACCTTGCCGTCCTCCACCACATACTTCGAGCCCCGGCTCTTGCCCAGTTCGATGGGCAGGAACTCATAGCCGCGCACCAGCATCTCGTTAACAAGCTGGAGCGAGACGAGCACATCTTCATCCTTGGCGTTCTTCTCTTCCTTGAGGCGGCGCTTCACCTCATTCATGTGGGCACGGGCCACCGCCGCACCGCCCACAGCGGCTTCGTAGTCGATGTCATCGCCGCGGACGGTGAAGTACACCGCATAGAACGCCTGCGGGTGGTAGAGCTTGAACCACATGAGGCGGATGGCCGACATCAGGTAGGCCACCGCATGGGCTTTCGGGAACATATATTTTATCTTGCGGCAGCTCTCGATGTACCAGTCCGGCACATCGTGCTCCCGCATGGCCTCTTCCCAGCCGGGCGCAAAGCCGCCCTTGGCCACCTTGCCCTTACGGACAGCCTCCATAATATCGAAGGCCATCTTGGGCTCGAGGCCCTTGCGGAGCAGGTAGAGCATGATGCTGTCACGGCAGCCGATGACCTCCGCGATGGTGCAGGTGCCGCTGCGGATGAGCTCGTCGGCGTTGCCGGTCCAGACGTCGGTGCCGTGGGACAGGCCCGAGATCTGGATCAGCTCGGAGAAATTCTTGGGACGGGCCTCCACCAGCATTCCGCGCACGAAGTTGGTGCCCATCTCGGGGATGCCGAAGGTGCCGGTCTGGCTGTCGATCTGCTCCGGCGTCACACCCAGCTCTTCCGGGCTGGTGAGCAGGCTGTAGACCTTGGGGTCGTTCATGGGGATGCTGTCCACGGGGATGCCGGTGTACTCCTCGAAATACTTGTAGAAGGTAGGCATATCGTGGCCCAGCTCGTCCAGCTTGAGCAGGGTGTCGTGGAGGTACTTGAACTCGAAGTGGGTAGTCAGCAGACCGCCCGCCACATCGTCCGCCGGGTGCTGGATGGGGCAGAAATCGTAGATCTCATAGGTGTCCGGCACGACGACCATGCCGCCGGGATGCTGGCCGGTGGTACGCTTGACGCCGGTACAGCCCAGCGTCAGACGGTTCTCCTCGGCGTGGTTGACCGTTCTCCCCCGATCATCCAGATACTTTTTGACGTAACCGTAGGCCGTCTTGTCCTGAATACCGGAGACGGTGCCGGCCTTGAAGACGTTGGCCTTGCCGAACAGCTCTTCCGTGTAGCGGTGGACGTTGGACTGGTATTCGCCCGAGAAGTTCAGGTCAATATCAGGTTCCTTGTCGCCGTAGAAGCCAAGGAAGGTCTCGAAAGGGATGTCGTGGCCGTCCACCAGCATCCGGGTGCCGCAGTGGGGGCAGTTCTTGTCGGGCAGGTCGAAGCCGTCGTCCACGCTGCCATCGGTGATGAACTCGCTGTACTTGCACTTGGGGCAGCGGTAGTGGGGCGGCAGGCTGTTGACCTCCGAGATGCCGGAGAAGTGGGCCACAGCCGACGAGCCGACCGAACCACGACTGCCCACCTGATAGCCGCCCGCGTTGGAGTAGGCCACCAGTTTGACCGCGATGACGTACAGGACGGCGTAGCCGTGGCCGCAGATGGAGTCCAGCTCTTTTTGCAGTCGCTTCTCCACGATCTCGGGCAGAGGGTCGCCATAGTCCCGCTTGGCGTGTTCCCAGGTCGCATCCCGGAGCTGCTGTTCTGCGCCCTCGATGCTGGGCGGGTAGGTGCCGCGCGGGATGGCGCGGACGTTGCCGTCGATGCTGGCCGCTATCTTGCGGGGATTGGTCACGACGATCTCGTAGGCCTTTTCCCTGGGCAGGTAGCTGAACTGGTTCAGCATATCCTCGGTGGTGCGGTAGAACAGGGGCGGCTGGTTGTCCGCGTCCTTGAAGCCGTTGCCCGCCTGCAGGACAGAGCGGTAGATGGCGTCCTCCGGCTCAGTGAAATGGACGTCGCCGGTGGCGATGACGGGCTTGTGCAGGTCTTCGCCCAGCTTGATGACGGTGCGGTTGAAGTCCTTGATGACCTCTTCGCTCTCCACCTTTCCATCCCGCACCATATAGGCGTTGTTGCCCAGAGGCTGTACCTCCAAAACATCGTAGTACGATGCAATTTTCTTCAGTTCTTCGTAAGAGCGGCCCTCTACGATCGCCCTGTAAAGTTCTCCTGCTTCACAGGCAGAAGTGAGGATAAGGCCGTCCCGGTACTTGTTCAGAAGGCTGCGGGGAACGCGGGGCTTCTTGAAGAAGTAGTTGACATGGGCCTCGCTGACGATTTTATAGAGGTTTTTCAGGCCCATCTGGCTGCGCACGAGGATGATGAGGTGATAATACTTCTTCTTCAGCACCTCGCGGTTCCCGCCGAGGCCGGTGTTGATGCCGCTGACGGCAGTCACCTGCTTTTCCTCCAGATCTTTCAGCATGACGCAGAAGATGCGGCCCAGTGCGGCAGAGTCCTCGCAGGCGCGGTGGGCCTCGTAGGCGGGCAGCTCCAGATGCTTGTTGATGGTCCCCTGCTTGTAGTTGTGGAGGCCGGGGTACATGGCCTGAGCCATGGTCAGGGTGTCGATATAGGTCGGCTCAAACTCGATGCCGCTCCGCTTGGCGGCGGCGCGGAGGAACCGGATGTCGAAGGAGTGGGCGTTGTGGCCCACGAGGATGCGGCCATCCACAAAGTCGAGGAAGGCTTTCAGCGCTTCGGCCTCGCTGGGGGCGTCAGCCACCATCTCGTTGGTGATGCCGGTCAGCTCGGTGATCTTGGAGGTGATGGGCTTTCCGGGTTTTACGAAGGTGTCGAATTCTTCCACCACCTCCCCGTTCCGCACGATGACCGCGCCGATCTCTGTCAGATATTCCACGCCGGGGTCGAGGCCCGTCGTCTCAGTGTCGAAGACGCAGAACTCGCCGTTCAGCGGCTCGTCTTTCACGCCGTAGACGCAGGGTATCATGTCATCGACAAAGTAGGCCTCACAGCCGTAGATGAGCTTGAAGTCCGGGTCTGTCTTGTGGATGGCATCCGCCGCCAGCATAGCCTCGGGGTAGCCCTGACAGACGCCGTGGTCGGTGATGGCGATGGCCGGGTGGCCCATCCGGTGGGCCAGTTTGACGATGCCGCCGGGGTCGCAGAAGGCGTCCATGCTGGACAGCTTGGTATGCAGATGCAGCTCCACCCGCTTGACGGGGGCGTTGTCCTCCCGCTTTTTGCGCTCGACAAAGAGGACGTCGTAGGGCCAGACGATATAGTCGTGCTCGTACTTATCGTAGGAGCAGTCGCCGCGCACCACGACCGTCGTACCCTTGGGGATGGACTCCCACTTGGAGCAGTCCTCCCCTTCCTGCGCGCGGATCTTCAGGTTGATGGAGCCGGTGTAATCGGTGATGGAGACGGTGTATATCTTGCGGAAGCTGCCCTTCACTTCGGTGAAGAAGACGTCGCCCCAGATCATGCACTTGCCGCCCTCGCCGCCCAGATCCTTGAGGGGGGTGAGATTTTTCGGGGTAAACATCTTGCCGTGGAAGATGGTGACGGGCTTGTCCGTAAGGTCGAGGCCCTCCACCTTGATGGAGGGGGCAGTGTTCTTTTTCTCAAACTTGACGACGGGCGGCGCAATTTTCCGCTCGAGCTTTTCTTCCATCTGGCGCTGTTCGGCCTCGCCCACGCTGCTTTCCAGCGTCACTCTGGGCTTTACGCCGGTGTGGGCAGCGATGCGCTCCGCCAGCAGGCGCTCGAACTGCATCTCCTGCAAAAACTTCGTGCCGTGGCAGACGCCGATGGTGATGTTCTGGCCGGTGATGGTGATGCGGCAGCGGTCGAGGAAGCCGTTGATGGGGACGCCGTCCCGCTTCATCTCCTCCATCAGCTCCCGCAGACTGGCTTCATCCAGCGTCGCATAGCCGAAAAGATTGTTGATGCGGAGCTCGAAGCCCTCGTAATCCGGTGCCAGCGAGGCCAGCAGCCGGGCGCACAGCCCCTTGTCCAGCGGGGCAGAACTGCGCAGCGTAAAGATGACCTGCCGCTCCTGCCGCAGCATCTGAGCGTGCTCGACGACCACGCGGCCAAAACAGGCCGCAAAGTCCGGGTCCGCCATAAACTGCGGCCATAGCTGGGAAACAAGTGGTGTCACAGTGGTACTCCTTTTCTATCCGATAGCAAGACAAACTGCCGCGCCCCGGAAAAGGGCGTGGCAGCAGGTTGTTTTTAAGTTAAATCTTCTGTCTTAAAGACATGATAGCCTTCGTAGTGGTAACTGGCGTCGATGCCTTTCATATAGACTTCGCGGTCATTGATTTTTTCGGTCAGAGCAGCGTGCAGCAGCGCTTTTATCTCCACATCCTTGACCGGGCTGCGCTCCATTGCAAGAAGGTAATCTTCTTTATCCACCCTGCTCCAGTCGATGACCTGATGCAGTTCTTTTTTCAGAATAGCATCCAGCCAGATTCGGGTGCTTCGGCCATTGCCCTCCCGAAACGGATGCGCCACATTCATCTCCACATACTTCTCGATGATCTCATCGAAAGAAGACTGCGGCATAGCGTCGATGCTTTCCAGTGCCGGACGCAGATACATCACCGGTGCAAAGCGGAAATTTCCTTTTGCAATGTTCACTGTCCGCATCTGTCCAGCGAATTCGTAGACATCACCGAACAGGCATTTATGGATGGCCGCAAGCCCTTTGAAGGTGCCTGCCTCGAAGGTATCCAACAGGCCGGTGTCATAGAGCTCAAGCGCCCGGGTCTTGCTGAGTTTTTCTTCTGCCCGAGCAAGCTCCGCTTCACTCGTCAGACCAAGCTTATTCTGTAAAATCACAGCTTATCGATCTCCTCCATGAACTGGTCGAGGATATTATCCCCCGTCAGCTTCCTGACGGGTTCGCCGTGGACGAACAGCACTGCCTCGCCCTTGCCGCCGGCAATGCCGATGTCAGCCTCACGAGCCTCGCCGGGGCCGTTGACGACACAGCCCATGACGGCCACCTTGATGGACTTTTTGCAGCCCTGGAGCCGACGCTCCACCTCATTTGCGATCTCGGTGCAGGGGTACTGGGTGCGGCCGCAGGTCGGGCAGGTGATGACCTCCGGGCCGGCCACCGGGAAGCCGACAGCGCGCAGGATATTGTAGCCTGCTTCCACTTCCTTCTCAGGGTCAGCGGCCAGCGAGACACGGATGGTGTCGCCGATGCCTTCCAGCAGCATCCCGCCGATGCCCATGCCGCTCTTGAGCAGGCCCATCTGGTAAGTGCCGGCCTCCGTGACGCCCACATGGAGCGGGTAGTCGGTCACAGCGCTGAGCTGGCGGTATGCCTCCATCATGCGGGGGACGTTGGAGTTCTTGATGGAGATGACGATGTTGTTGAAGTCGAACTTTTCCAGCAGACGGACATGGTACAGAGCGCTCTCCACCATCGCTTCCGGCACAGGCGCGCCGTACTTGGCGAGGATGTGCTTTTCCAGACTGCCGCCGTTGACGCCGATGCGGATGGGGATATTTTTCTGCTGGCAGGCATCCACGACCGCCTTCACGCGGTCATCGTCGCCGATGTTGCCCGGGTTGATGCGGATCTTATCCACGCCCACGTCGGCACAGGCGATGGCAGCCTTGTAGTCGAAGTGGATGTCTGCCACGATGGGGATATTCACGGCGTTCTTGACAGCCTCGATGCACTTGGCGTCTGCCGCACTGGGACAGGTCACGCGCAAGATCTGACAGCCTGCCGCTTCGCAGCGCTTTGCCTGCGCCACATTGCCCTCGATGTCCTCCACCGGGACGTTCAGCATGGTCTGTACGGCAATGGGATTCTTGCCGCCGATGGTCACATTGCCGATCTTCACTTCACGTTTCAGCTGCCGCATGGTTTTACCTCTTTCAAACTGCTCCGGTCACGAGCCGGACGATGTCATTGTACGTTGCAAAGAGCATCAGGCCGAACAGCAGCGCAAAGGCTGCGACGGTCAGACTGCTCTGGATCTTTTCCGGCACTGCATGGCCGGTGACTGCCTCGATGAGCAGGAAGACGATCTTGCCGCCGTCCAGCGCCGGGAACGGCAGCAGGTTGAAGACGCCGAGGTTGATGGTGATGAGCACCAGCAGCTCAGCCACATCCTCCCAGCCGTAGCTTGCGGCCTGACCGATGGCGGTCACGATGCCCACCGGGCCGGACAGGTCGTTGATGCTCTCGCGGCCCCGCAGAAGGTCGGCCAGCGAAGTATAGATAATGCGTCCATAGTAGATAACGCTGTTGGCCGACTCTTTCAGGACGTTCAGCGGTGTTTTTTTGAGGCCGTAGACTGTAAAGCCCAGTGTCATGTGGGTCTGGCCCTGCTCATCCTGCCATGTGTCGAACTGGACGTCCGGCAGCTCCACGAGCCTGCCATCCCGGCGGACGGTGAAGTGCGCGCGGTAGCTCTCGGTGCGCATGAGCTCGTAGAGCATATCGTTGGCCACGAAGCAGTGCCGCCCGTTGACAGCCACGATCTCGTCGCCAGCCTGCAGGCCGGTCTGGCCGCAGAGGGCGTTGTCCTCCACGGCATAGATGACCTTGCTGGTGATGGGCTCACTGCGCAGCGAGATGAGGAGCAGCAGCACCACGAAGCCCAGCACGAAGTTCATCACCGCGCCTGCCGCCATCACCAGCATCCGCTGCCAGACAGCCGCCTCGTTCAGCGGCTTGCCTGTCCGCTGCGCCAGCACCTCCGGCGGGACGTCCGGGCCGTCATCGTCCCCGCTTCCACCCTCGGCCTGCTCGCTCTCGGGGCTTTCCTCCCCTTCCAGCGCCACAAAGCCGCCTACGGGCAGGAGCCGCAGGGTATACTGTGTGCCTTTGCGATAGGTCTTGATGAGGGTCGGACCCATGCCAATGGAAAACTCGTTGACCTGGGCCCCGCAGAGCTTTGCCACTGCAAAATGGCCGAACTCGTGGATGGCGATGACCGCGCCGAAGATGAGCAGCGCGGCAGCAAAGGTGATGAAAACTGACATTATTTCTCCTATATTACAGATGTGCTCTCACGAATGCGCGGGCCATACGGTCACACTCATACACATCCGCGAGGCTGTAGTCGCCGCCGAAGCTGTCGCTGTCCACGACAGCCTCCACCAGACGGCCGATGTCGAGGAAGCCGATCTTATCCTCGAGGAAGAGCTTGACGGCCTCCTCGTTGGCACCGTTGGCGGCGCAGGGGCCGAGACCTCCCTTTCGGATGGCCTTCTTGCAGGCGGCGAGGCAGCGGAACGTCTCCTCGTCGGCCACATCGAAGGTCAGCAGCTTGAGGGTGGTGAAGTCCAGCTCCGGCACGACGCCCGGCACACGGGCCGGATAGGTCAGCGCATACTGGATGGGGATGCGCATATCCGGCACACCCAGCTGGGCGATGATGGAGTTGTCGCTGTACTGCACCGCCGAGTGGACAATGCTCTGGCGCTGGACGACGATCTGGATCTTCTCCGGAGGCAGACCGAACAGCCACACAGCCTCGATGAGCTCGAGGCCCTTGTTCATCAGAGTGGCACTGTCGATGGTGATCTTTGCGCCCATGTTCCAGTTGGGATGCTTGAGGGCGTCGGCCTTGGTCTTACCCCGCAGCTCTTCGGTCTTCATGCCGAAGAAGGGGCCGCCGGAGGCCGTCAGCAGGATCTTGGTCAGGCTCTTGGCGCTCTCCTTATCCTGCAGGCACTGGAAGATGGCCGAGTGCTCACTGTCCACAGGCAGCAGCTTGACGCCGTGCTTCGCCACGGCCTGAGTGACAAGATGCCCGCCTGTGACAAGGCTTTCCTTGTTGGCGAGGGCCAGGTCATGGCCGCTCTCGATGGCGGCAAGGCTTGCTCCGAGGCCCGCGATGCCCACCACGCTGTTCAGCACCACGTCCGGGCCGTCCATCGCAGCGAGGGCCTTCAGGCCCTCCGGGCCGGTCAGGAGCCTGGGTGCATCGGCGCGGCCGGCCAGCGCAGCCGAAAGCTTTTCGGCACCGCCCTCACTGGTCATACAGACGTATTTCGGGTGGAATTCTTCTATCTGCTGCAAAATTTTATCCGTCTGGCTGTGAGCCGACAGGCCGAACACCTCATACCCTTGAGCGCGGATGACATCGAGGCTCTGGGTGCCGATGGAGCCGGTAGAGCCCAGCAGCGTGATTTTCTTAGCCATAAAGAATCGTTCTCCTGCTGATTTTAATGTAGAATGCTGCGATGACCACCATGGTGACGAAGGGCGCGATGAACATCACGCTGTCGAAGCGGTCGAGGATGCCGCCGTGGCCCGGGAAGATGGTGCCGTAGTCCTTGATGCCGCACTGGCGCTTGACCACGCTGGCGAACAGGTCGCCGTAGATGCCCAGCACCGCAGCCACACAGGCCAGCAGCGCAATGATAACATACATGGATACGCCAATGTTGGAGCGGGTGAACTCTTCCATCCGGTCTGCTGCGATGGAGTAGATGACCGTGACCAGCACACCGAACACCATCGTGCCCAGCACGCCGCCAACAGCACCCTCCACCGTCTTTTTGGGGCTGACCACCGGGCAGAGCTTATGCTTGCCAAAGGCGCGGCCCGCGAAGTAGGCGCAGGTATCGCCGCCCCAGGCGAAGCAGAGGATGAGCAGGATGAAGAAGATGGCGTCGTAGCCATACTCCTCCACCGGCAGCGTCTCCTTGAGCAGGATGAACGAGTAGAAGCAGAAGATCACAATGCCCGAAAACATGGCGAGGCCGCTGGCTTTCTGGTAGCTGATAACGCCGTTGCGCACTACAAGGTAGATGGCATAGAACAGCACCACGAGGAAGGAAGCGGGCATCACCATCGCCCGGAAGACGCTGTAGCTCGACAGCATGATGAGCAGTGTGTAGGGTACCAGAACGGCCAGCAGCGGCCAGTCCTGCTTTTCAAAACCCAGCGCAGAGTAAATTTCATGCAGGGCGATGAGGGTGATGGCCGCGATGACCAGATTGAACACCAGCGTATCGAAGGTGAACAGGACGCCTGCCAGAACGATCAGGCCCACCACGGCTGTGATGATTCGTGTTTTCATAGTTTCATGTTCTCCTTTGTTTCGTCCGGGAGCCGCTCCCCTGCTCTGGCAGGGTCTGCAGCGTCAGCGCCCGAGGAAATACCGGGCGCTCTCCGGGGGCCGCGCACGCTGCGCGGCATCTTGCGTATCGGTTGCTGCTCTCAGAGTCCGCCGAAGCGGCGGGAGCGCCGGTTGAACTCCATGATGGCGGCATCGAGGTCATCGCGGGTGAAATCAGGCCACAGAACGTCCATTTCCACCAGTTCGGAGTAGGCCGCCTGCCAGAGCATGAAGTTGGAGAGCCGCTTCTCTCCGCTGGGGCGGAGGATGAAGTCGGGGTCTTTCTGGCCGGCGGTGTACATCTGGGCCGAAAGAGCCTCTTCCGTGATGTCCTCAGGCTTCAGCTCGCCCGCAGCCGCCTTGGCCGCGAGGCTCCGGGCCGCCCGGACGATCTCAGGCCGTCCGCCGTAGTTGATGGCGATGTTGATGGTCAGGCCGGTCTTGCAGGCAGAGTCCCGCTCCAGCTTGTTCATCAGCTCCTGCAGCTTGGGCTCCAGCACCGTGCGGTCGCCCATGAAGCAGATGCGGACGTTCCGGTTCTCGTAGTCGAAGCCCTTGATGAGGTATTCGCCGAACAGCCGCATGATCGCGCCTACCTCTTCGGCGGGACGCTTCCAGTTTTCGGTCGAGAATGCGTAAAAATACACCGACTCTACGCCCAGTTCATCGCAGTAGTCCGCAATGTCCTGAAAGACCTGTGCGCCCTTTTTATGGCCGGCGGTGCGGGGCAGGCCGCGGCTCTTGGCCCAGCGGCCGTTGCCGTCCATGATGATGCCGATGGACAGTCCCTTCGCAAAATCCTTTGAATGTTCCATGCTCTTCTTCCTCTACGTCTCGTCTGGCAAAAAGTGCCGCGCACCTTCTTTCAGCGCACGGCACCTCCCTGCTTTGCCTGCAGTCGGAATCAGACGGACATGATCTCCTTCTGCTTCTCTTCCACGGCAGCGTCGATGTTCTTCACATACTTGTCGGTCAGCTTCTGGACGTCCTCTTCCATGGTCTTCTGGGTGTCCTCGGTCAACTCACCGGCCTTCTTCATGGCCTTGGCCTTATCCATGGCGTCACGGCGGACGTTGCGGACGGCGACCTTTGCCTCCTCGCCCATCTTGGAGACTTCCTTGGCCAGCTGCTTGCGGCGCTCCTCGGTGGGAGCCGGGAAGTTCAGACGGATGGTCTGGCCGTCATCAATGGGGTTGATGCCCACATCGCTGGCCAGGATCGCCTTGCTGATGGCGCGCAGCAGGGTGCGGTCCCACGGGGTGATGGTCAGGGTGCGGGCCTCGCTGACAGCCACAGAAGCCACCTGCTGGATGGGCGTGGGAGAACCGTAGTAATCCACGGTCACCTTGTCCAGAACGCCGGGGTTGGCGCGGCCTGCGCGCACGGTCTTCAGCTCGCGCTCCAGATGCTCGACTGCGCTCTTCATCTTGTCTTCGAATGCCTTGGTGTTGCTGCTCATTGTCCTTGTCTCCTGTTTGTTATCAATTCTCACCAGCCGCGAAAAGGCGTCTGGGATATTCTATTGTCGGAAGCGGGGCGGTATGCTCAGCCCTCGTAGACCAGTGTACCCACGTTCTCACCCTGCACAGCACGGGCGATGTTGTCGGGGTCGGCCAGATCGAACACGAGGATGGGGAGCTTGTTGTCCCGGCAGAGGGTGGCGGCAGTGCCGTCCATAACAGCCAGACGGTCTTCCAGCACCTTGGTAAAGGTAAGGGTCTCGTACTTCCTGGCGTCGGGGTACTTGTGGGGGTCCTTGTCATAGACGCCGTCCACCATCGTGGCCTTGAACATGATGTCTGCGCTCACCTCAACGGCGCGCAGGGCAGTGGTCGTGTCGGTGGAGAAGAAGGGGTTGCCCGTACCGCCGCCGAAGATGGCGATCTTGCCCTCGTCCATTGCGCGGAGAGCGTCCTTGCGGGTGAAGGCCGGGGCCACCTGCGGCATGGTGATGGAGGTGAACACCTCGGTCGGCACACCCAGCTGCTCCAGCTTGTCGGAGACAGCCAGGGCGTTCATCACCGTTGCCAGCATACCGATCTTATCGGCCAGCGTACGCTCCATCCTGCCGCTGGAACGGCCGCGCCAGAAGTTGCCGCCGCCTACGACGATGCCGATCTGAACGCCCAGCTCATGGGCCTTCTTTACGCCGCCGCAGATCGCGTCCATAGTCGGCTCGTCGAAACCGGTCCCCTTTTCGCCGCCGAGGGCCTCGCCGCTGATCTTCAGAAGGATACGCTGATATTTCAATGCCATAATAACATACACCACCTGTATCAGATTTGGCCGCGCTGTGCGCCGCCGGTTTTATCTCCTGTCTATTTTACAATAAAACTGCTCCAAAGTAAACAGGCAAACGCCAGCTCAGCGGCAAAGGTTTCTTCTCCTTCTGCACTTTGGGCAAAAAATGCTGGACATTTGCCGCGAATCATGCTATAATACTGCTTGCATCCCGGCAAAACAGAATATGCGGGCATCGTACATCGGCTAGTATATCAGCCTTCCAAGCTGAGGAGGTGGGTTCGATTCCCATTGCCCGCTCCACCAAAAACCGCCTAGATCCGTCAGGATTCAGGCGGTTTTCTTATGTTCTGGTTGCACTTCTATTTTTTGTTCATTCGAACCGCCGCTCTCTTCCCTGCTTTTTTGCACGTTCTCTTGATATTTTAGCTATTATGGAGTATACTAAAAATAGCTAAAACAAGGAGGTGCCTTTATGATTGCTGCAACTGCTACTGCAACGGAAATGCAGAATAATTTTGGACGCTACCTGAATCTGGTTCTGAACGGTCAGGAAATCATCGTCACGAAAAACGGGCGCGAAGTTGGGCGTTTCATCCCGAAGGGGGCTGCGGTGTCTTATCTGACGGACTCTTTGACCGGCATCCTGCACGGCGATATTGAGCTTGACGAAGCAAAATCGGAAAGGCTGGCAGAAAAGTATGGTGTTGCTGATTGACGCAAATATCGTTCTGGATGTTCTGCTGAACCGTCCCGAGTTCGTCAAAGAATCCTCTCTTGTCTGGAAGCTCTGCGAAACTGAGCAGGCAAAGGGGTATATCTCTGCGCTGACGTTTGCGAATTTGGTCTACATCATGCGCAAACAGCTTACGCCGGAGAAAATCGAAGATGTTCTCCAGCGGCTCGGCTTGATCTTCGAATTTGCAGACCTCACTTCTGCCGACGTGTCTAAAGCGGCTGCGCTGCATTGGGCTGATTTTGAAGATGCAGTTCAGAGCGTCACCGCTGAGCGGATCCATGCCAACTACATCATTACCCGCAATGTCCGGGACTTCACCAAAAGCAGCGTTATGGCATTTACGCCCGCAGAGCTTCTGGCTCGGGTGTGAGCCATTCCGCCTCCCTCCCGCATTCTTCGGCGGGTCGTTTGTGTCTTTTTAGGGCGCTTAGATATCAGCATCTTCTCGAATCCTCCCAAGATATTTTTTCTTGCTTTTTAGATTTTATGTGGTATTATCAAGACACAATAAGCAAAAGAGGTGATTCTTTATGCCCACCCGCAGCCACCCCGAATCTGCCCGTATCATCCGTGAGGCACGGCAGGCCGCCGGGCTGACGCAGCTGGAGCTTACGGAGAAGCTTGGTGTCACCATCGGCACGATCGGCTATTATGAGCGAGGCGCCGGGATGCCCAAAACAGATAATCTCTTTGCACTCTGCGACATCCTGCACATCAGACCCGCCGACCTCCTGCGCGCCGATTCATAAACCTGACGTCCCCGCCAGTGTTTCCGCCAGCGGGGGCGTTGCTGCAAGAAAACGGCCCTCTTCCCTTTTCCGGGAGAGGGCCGCTTTCATATTGTAATAGCAATAACCGTTTCAGAGTCTTTTTACATCTTCCACCGGCTCCTGCCCGCCCGGGTATCGATATGCACCCAGCCGGTGCGGCGCTTCGGGTTGGCAGCGTCCTTCGGATACCGTCCAATGCCGCCCCGGGAGGGCAGCAGGGTCTCAGCGTAGGCGGCGACGGCAGCCACCGGCACACCCTCGACGTGGAAATCCGCCGCCCGGCCCAAAAGGTGCTGGCTCGACTTGCTGCCGCCCACGGCAGCGTTGTGGGCAGTGGTGCGGTAGCCGCTGGTGATATGTACCGGCTTGCCGAAGTGCTCCCGGATGCACTGCAGCAGCACTACCAGCTCGTCGTCGAGGAGGACGACATCGCTGCCCTTGCAGGCAAATTCCCGCACCTTGAAGCTGGGTGAGAGCTGCCGGGTGGAGTCCCGGGACATGGAATATTCCTTGATTGCGATAGAGACCACGACCTTTCTTTTTGTTGACTTTTTGATCGAATGATGCAATGCGGTCATTTCCTGTGCGGAGGCCTCTGCCGATACCATCCGCACGCAGACAAAAACTTCGAGCCGTTTCTAGCGCAGATGCCGGCCTCTGCGCCCATGAAACAACTTTATTTCGTCATTCTCGCCTTTTCTTGTGCCATATAGTAGCATTTCGAATGTTCAAAGTCAACGATTCTCATGAAATAGTCGGAAACTTGTGCAAAAGCGCACAGAAAACTGTGTTTTCCTCTTTTGGACGCAAAAAAGAACCGACCCGAGCCGTGTGAGGATACACGAACTCGAGTCGGTTTTCCATCATTTTATTTCACGATGTTTTCGGAGCAGCTATGCCGCCGGGATGTCTGCCTCATCTGTCCCACTTGTCGCAGAGAGCGTTGATCTGGTCGGCGAACTTGGCGAGGTCCTTGTTGGCGCCGCCCTCGTTGTGCTCGATGACCCGCAGCAGGCGCTTGCCGGCATTGAGCAGGCGCTGGAAGACGGTAGCTGCACGGGCTGCACCCTCGCTGATGTGGTGCTCGATGCGGATACGGGTGCCTTCCTTCAGGCAGACCGCGCCCTCGGCACCGATGGCCCACTGCTCACCATTATAAGGTGCGCAGGCGTTGAAGCCCTGCTCCGTGAGGGTCTGGGCAAAGATGTTCTCCACCTCATCCTCGCCGTGGATGATGAACACCCGCTTGGGCTTCGGCTCAAAGGAGTTGACCCACTTCAGCAGGCCCTCCCTGTCGGCGTGGCCCGAAAGGCCGGTGAGCTGGCAGATCTCTGCCTGCACCTCGATGGATTCGCCGAAGAGCTTCACGTTGTCCGCACCCTCCAGCAGAGAGCGGCCCAGCGTGTTCACGGCCTGATAGCCCACAAAGAGGATGGTGCATTCCTTCCTCCAGAGGTTGTGCTTGAGGTGGTGGCGGATACGGCCCGCTTCACACATGCCGCTGGCCGAGATGATGACCTTCGGCACGGGGTCGGTGTTGATGGCACGGGACTCATCGCTGGTGACGCTGACCTTCAAGCCCGGGAACTGAATGGGGTCGATGCCCTTTGCCAGCAGAGCGTTGGTCTCTTCATCAAAGCAGGAGGAGTCGGTGTCCTTGAAGATCCGGGTGGCCTCGATGGCCAGCGGGCTGTCGATGTACACCGGGAAACAGCCGTGGCCGGTGACCAGGTTCTTTTCCTTTATCTCGCGGATGAAGTAGAGCAGTTCCTGGGTGCGGCCCACTGCAAAGCTCGGGATGACCACATTGCCGCCGCGGTCGAAGGTGCGCTGCAGGATCTTCGCCAGCTCGGCCACATAGTCAGGCCGCGGGCCGTGGCTGCGGTCACCGTAGGTGGACTCCATAAAGACATAATCTGCGTCCTTCAGATACGTGGGATCTTTGATGATAGGCTGGTCGAGGTTGCCGATGTCGCCGGAGAAGACCAGCTTTGTGGTCGCACCGTTCTCCGTCACCCATATCTCGATGCTGGACGAGCCCAGCAGATGGCCCACATCCACAAAGCGGATGACGATGCCGGGCGCAAGCTCGATCTCTTTATTGTAATCATAGCCCCGGAACAGCGCGATGGCTGCCTCAGCGTCCTGAATGGTGTACATGGGTTCCACAGGCTCTGCGCCGGAGCGCTGGCCCTTGCGGTTCTTCCACTCGGCTTCGAATTCCTGGATGTGCGCCGAGTCGCGCAGCATGATGCTGCACAGTTCTGCCGTGGGCCTGGTGGCGTAGATCCTGCCCCGGAAGCCGTTGCGCACCAGAAGAGGCAGAAGGCCCGTGTGGTCGATATGGGCATGGGTGGCCAGCACGCCGTCGATCTCGCCCGGCGCAACGGGGATGGGCTGGTTCTCATAGACATCCTTGCCCTGTTCCATACCACAGTCGATGAGGTAGCGCTGTCCCGCCGCTTCCAAGAGGGTACAGCTGCCGGTCACTTCGTGGTTAGCACCCAAAAACGTCAGTTTCATAGACACACCTCCAACGGGATCATCCAACTTTGGTACATTAAGTATATCACGTTTCGCGCTGTAATGCCGCCCAAATCAATCGCCGATTCTCGGGCAAAACGCCGAATCCATCAAAAAATTTTTATACAATCTTGACAAACCACCCCCGGATGATATAAACTTAAATCGTATGACGTAACTTCTACTGAGATTCAAAATAGAGAGGTTGTATTTTATGGTTCGTAACGATTTGCGCAATGTCGCTATCATCGCTCACGTTGACCACGGCAAGACCACGCTGGTGGACGCCCTGCTGCGCCAGAGCGGCGCTTTCCGCGACAATCAGGCTGTGGCTGAGCGTGTCATGGACAGCGGTGACATCGAGCGTGAGCGCGGCATCACCATTCTGGCCAAGAACTGCTCCTGCAGCTACAAGGGCGTCAAGATCAATATCGTCGATACCCCGGGCCACGCCGACTTCGGCGGCGAGGTCGAGCGCGTGCTGAAGATGGTCAACGGCGTTCTGCTGCTGGTGGACGCTGCTGAGGGCTGCATGCCCCAGACCCGTTTCGTGCTGCAGAAGGCTCTGCAGCAGAATCTGAGCCTTGTGGTCGCCATCAACAAGATCGACCGTCCCGATGCCCGCATCAAGGAAGTCATCGACGAGGTCCTCTACCTGCTGATGGACCTGGGCGCTACCGACGAGCAGCTGGACTGCCCCATGCTGTTCTGCTGCGGCCGTGACGGCACTGCAAGCCTTGACCCCGATGTACCCGGCACCGACCTGGTTCCCCTGTTCGACACCCTGCTGAGCACCATCAAGCCGCCCGAGGGCGACCCCGAGGCTCCCTTCCAGATGCTGGTGTCCTCTGTGGACTACAACGAGTTCGTTGGCCGCATCGGCATCGGCCGCATCCAGAACGGCGTCGCCAAGGTGGGCGAGGAAGTGGTCGTGTGCGACTGGCACAACCCCGACCTCAAGATGCGCGGCCGTCTGACCAAGCTGTATGACTTCCAGGCCAATGGCCGTCAGCCCTGCGACAACATCACCGCAGGCGACATCGTGGCTTTCTCTGGTCTGCCCGACGTCACCATCGGCAACACCCTGTGCAGCCCCTCCAATATCGAGCCGCTGCCCTTCGTGAAGATCAACGACCCCACCGTCGAGATGACCTTCTCCGTCAACGACAGCCCGCTGGCCGGCCGTGAGGGCAAGTATGTCACCAGCCGCCAGATCCGTGACCGTCTGCAGAAAGAGCTGCTGAAGGACGTCGCTCTGAAGGTGGAGGATTCCGCCACCACCGATTCCTTCCGTGTCATGGGCCGTGGTGAGATGCATCTGTCCATCCTCATCGAGACCATGCGCCGCGAAGGCTATGAGCTGCAGGTCTCTCCCCCGCACGTTCTGACCAAGGTCATCGACGGCAAGACCTACGAGCCTATGGAGCACGTCGTCATCGACGTTCCCTCCCAGTATCAGGGTGCTGTCATGACCGGTCTGGGCCAGCGCAAGGCCATCCTGCAGCAGATGGAGTCTCTGGGTTCCGACCGTGTGCGTCTGGAGTTCCGTATGCCCAGCCGCGGCCTGTTCGGCTACCGCAACCAGTTCCTGACCGATACCCACGGCGAGGGCATCATCAACCAGATCTTCGACGGCTATGACGTCTGGGCTGGCATGATCGCCAACCGCTCCACCGGTTCTCTGGTCAGCTTTGAGACCGGCGAGGCCGTCACCTACGGCCTGTTCAACGCGCAGCAGCGCGGCACTCTGCTGGTGGGCGCCGGCGAGAAGGTCTACGAAGGCATGGTCATCGGCTACACCGCTTCCGGCGAGGACGTCGATGTCAACGTCTGCAAGACCAAGCACCTGACCAATACCCGTGCTTCCGGCTCTGACGATGCTCTGCGCCTCATCCCCATCAGCAAGCTGAGCCTCGAGGGCTGCCTCGAGTTCCTGGCTCAGGACGAGCTGCTGGAGGTCACCCCGGAGAACCTGCGTATCCGCAAGCAGATCCTCAACCACGAGCAGCGCATGAAGGCCAAGAGCCGCATGAAGTAATTGCGTTACCTATTATAATAGTCTCCCGCATCCCGGCAGAAACCGACCCGTTTCTGCCGGGATGCTTTTTGTTTTTGCACTTTTTTGAAATCAGGGCTTGCAAAACGGCCAAGAATGCGGTATAATATCACTCGCAGTCACTTAAGTGATCTGCCTCTTTAGCTCAGTCGGTTAGAGCACCTGACTGTTAATCAGGGTGTCGCCTGTTCGAGTCAGGCAAGAGGCGCCACGAAGGCAATGTTCTTTGGAACATTGCCTTTTTTGTTTGCCGTGCCGCATGTTTCAGAAGTGTTAATTTTTCACACTTTTTTCATTTCTCACGATTTCTTAAAAAAGAAGTTCTTGAAGATGCTGTCATATTGTGGTATACTGCACATAAGCTGTAACGCCTGCGCATACAAACTTTGCAGGCATTGCAAGCCGGAAATCTGAGCATTCTGCCCCATTCCCGGGCGTTCAGAGGCGGTAAATCCTTCCGGTTTTGGCGGTTTTGTCAAATTCACTGCATGTTTTCCGGTCCGTGTGTCTGGCAGATGTGTATGGTGTTTGAATAAATTTGTATAGTTTCAAAGGAAGCATCTATGCGTTATACCTATGTCCGGCAGCATGACACTACCGACTGTGCGGCTGCCTGCCTCGCAATGGTGTGCCTCCATTACAAAAAGGAGATCACCATCACGCGCCTGCGCGATATGATGGGTACGGACCTGAAAGGCACAAATCTCGTTGGTCTGCAGAAGGCCGCCAACGAGCTGGGTTTCACCACCGCCGCGGTGCGTGTGGACCGTGAAAACTTCCTCAGCGACTTCTCGCTGCCCTGCATTGCGCAGGTCATCACCGACCAGGGCCTGGCCCACTTTGTGGTGGTGTTCAAAAAGACCACCATCCGCGATGACGGCGAGCGCCGCAAGCACATGCTGGACGAAGCCGAGCGGGCCAAGGAAGCCGAGGAAAAAGGCAAAAAGCACAAGTGCAAGGATTACGTCATCATCGGCGACCCTGCTACTGAGCTGAAAAAGATCAGCCTGGATGAGTTCTACAAGAACTTCACCGGCGTGCTGCTGCTGCTGAACCCCACCTCGGAGTTCAACGTGAGCCAGCGCAAAAAGCTGGCACCCGGCGCCCCCGGCTATGAAGCCCAGCAGGCCAGCGAAAAAAACGACGGCAAGCCCAACCGCTGGGGCATGATGAAGCGGTACATCGACCTGCTGCTGCCCCAGAAGAAGCTGTTCTTCTACGCCATTTTAAGTTCCGTCATCACCACCATCCTGGGCATCGCGTCCTCGATGTTCAATAAGATCCTGATGGATGAGGTGCTGCCCTACGGGCTGGACAACCTGCTGGTCACCCTGATCATCGTGTTCAGCATGGTGAGCCTGACCAGTTCCCTCATCGGCTTCGTGCGGCAGTGGGTGCTGATCCATCTGTCCATCAAGATCGACATCCCGCTGATGCTGGGCTACTTCGGGCACATCTTCCATCTGCCCATGAAGTTCTTTGCCACCCGCAAGACGGGCGATATCACCACCCGTTACTCGGACGCAAACACCATCAAATCCATCTTCACCAGCATTGCACTGAGCCTTGTGATGGACATCTCCATGGCCATCATCACCGGCATCATCCTGTTCCGGATGAACGCCATGCTGTTCTCCATCTCGCTGTTCATGGCACTGGTCAGCATCCTGCTGGTGCTGGTGTTCAAGCAGCCCTACAAGCGCATCAACGAAGAGACCATGATCCAGTCGGCTGCCCTCAACAGCCAGATGATCGAGAGCCTGCGCGGCATCGAGACCATCAAGTGCAATGCCAACGAGGACACCCAGCTGGAAAATCTGGAAAAAGAGTACATCAAGAGCCTGAAGATCAGCCTGCGGTCCAGCCGCATCAGCACGGGCCAGGGCCTGATCTCCACCTTCATCTCCACCGGTTTCAGCATGCTGACCACCTATGTGGGCATCAGCCAGGTGCTGCACGGTGAGATGACGCTGGGCGGCTTCATGGCGTTCAGCACCCTGTCCAGCTACTTTACCTCCCCGCTGAGCAACCTGATCGGTCTGCAGATGAGCATTCAGGAAGCCGGCATTTCTATGAAGCGTCTGACCGAGATCATGGACTACCCCGCCGAGGACGAGGCCAACGAAGGCAGCGAGCTGATCCCGCTGGAAAAGGTGGAGGGCGACATCGAGTTCAAGGACGTCACCTTCCGCTACGGCAACCGTGCCCCGGCGCTGGATCACATCAGCTTTACCATCCCTGCCGGTAAGAAAGTTGCCCTGGTGGGCAGCAGCGGCAGCGGCAAATCCACCATTACCAAGCTGCTGCTGAAGTACTACGACCCCGAAGAGGGCGAGATCGACTTCAACGGCGTGAATCTGGCCGAGTACACCCATGATTCGGTGCGCCGCGCCATTGCCTATGTGCCGCAGAACATTGAGCTGTTCAGCAAGACGATCTACGACAACATCCGCATTTCCCGCATGGATGCCACCATGGAGGAAGTGAAAGAGGCTGCCAAGAAGGCCGATGCCCATGAGTTCATCCGCCATCTGCCGCTGCAGTACAACACCTACCTGGAGGAAGCTGGCAACGGCCTGTCCGGTGGTGAGAAGCAGCGTATCGCACTGGCCCGCGCCTTCCTGAAGGATTCCGGCCTGTACATCCTGGACGAATCCACCAGCAATCTGGACTTTGCCACCGAGAATCTGATCTTCAACATGATCTACGAGCAGCTGGCCGACCGGTCCATGCTGATCGTTGCTCACCGCCTGTCCACCGTCCGCGACTGCGACCTGATCCTTGTGATGGATCACGGCAAGATCGTGGAGCGCGGCACGCACGACGAGCTGATGGCCAAGGATGGCAAGTATGCTGAGCTGTGGAACATGCAGCAGGGCATCTACCGCCGCCGTGAGCCGGTGGCCAAGCAGCCTGTAGCTGCCGCCGTGGTAGAGGATGACGATGACGGCGAAGCCTTTACCTACTGATTCGTTGCAGTCGGGTGCGCACCCGATTACATAAAACCGGTTCCCTCCCGGCAGCGCAGCCGGGGAGGAACCGACAAAAGTTCATTATTTGAAGGGAGTAATTCATTATGATGATGCCTGCAAACTTTTCCGCAATCTCTGAGAACGAGATGACCTACGTCAACGGCGGCGCAAGCCTGTCCGAAATCCTGGCCCCCGAGCTGAAGCTCGAGAACTGGCAGAAGTTCAACCAGAACATGGTCACCATTATCGGCAACTCTTTCCTGGGCGACTATGTCAGCAACACCGTCGGCACTCTGTTCGGCGGCGCTTACAAGCCCGGCAACCTGGGCAAGGCTTGGTTCAGCGGTGTCAGCAAGTACTACAATAGCGGCTACGATGCCGTTGTCGGCAACGGCACCGACGCCGGGATGACTTATGGCAATACTGCTCTGGGTACTCTGAATGGTGCTCTGAACGCCGGCCTGCGTATCGTGGGTTCCGCTGCTGCCATCTACAACCTGGCAACCGCCAACGTCAAGAACGGTCTGCCCAGCCTCTTTGACTTCGAGAAGAATGAGACCGTCTTCCCTAAATAAGACTGTCTGATCCTGGCTTTCCGGGGGCCTGAGCAACTGCACCGGTTTCCCCGCCGCACATGCTCCGGATGCAGACAGGTGCGCACCTGTCTGCTGAAAAAGTGCTTTGCGGTTGCGCAGCCGCAAGGTGCCTGACAAGTATGGCAGACGGCAGAGTGCCCTGTGGTATCTCAGCCCCGACAAAAAACGATATGCAGTGTGTTTTCCGGCCCCGCTGCAAAGCGCCGGACCGGTGACAATGCCTCGTTATGGTGTGCCCGGAGGCGTCCTGCCTCCGGGCACATTCTATTTTTCGCATCACCCATTACTGCTACAGTAATAGGTGATCAGAAGCAGAGAAGGTGTGCTCTGCCCTTTCTCTGCCTGTGATTGCCTATTACGGCCTCCCCTTTGCGGAGGAAATTCAACGATAGGACAAAGAGGTATTTCAACATGAACGAGATCAAAGTTGCTGAAAACAAGACCCTCAAACTGACCAATGTCGTGGCACGCCGCATCGCCCCCGAAGAACTGGGCAACATGATGGTGGCGCTGACCCAGCTGCAGAACTTTATCAAGAGCCACAACGCACAGCCCATCGGCCCGCTGGTGCAGGCCCTCAAGATCGGCCCGGCCCCGGAGCATGCCCCGGAGCTGTACCTGATGCAGCAGGCCACCCAGCTGATCACCCAGACCGAGCCCGGCTACGAAGTGGACGCCGTGCTGCGGGTGAAGAACTGCCTGTACGCTCATTATACCGGCCCCATGGCCTACAGCCAGCTGGCAAGCTCCAAGCTGCAGATCCTCGCCTTTGAAAAGGACCTCAAGCTCACCGGTGACAACTACACCATTTTTGTCAGCCAGGACGATGATGACGCCGTGGTTGACGTGTTTATGGAGACCAAGTAACTATGACAACGACCATCCAGAACCTCGATGATCTGCAGGACCGCCGCATTATGATGGACCGGGACGTACCTCCCTACGGGTACGCCTTTGTCATTCTGGTGGGCCTGTTCATGATCTTTCTGCTGGTGTGGAGCACCCGCACCAACCGCATTTACGTCAGCCAGAACTCCGGCACGGTGCAGGCCAGCAACAAGACCTACATCATGTCCAGCTATTCCGGCACCCTCACCGAGCTGTACATCTCCGAGGGCAGCTATGTGAACGAGGGCGACCTCGTGGCCCATATCAAGAGCACTGACCTGGACATGCAGCAGGACAACCTGGAAAGCCAGCTCAAGATCTACCAGACCCAGGTGGACCAGTACAATAAGCTGCTGCAGTGCATCCAGGACGACACGAACTACTTCAGTGAGACCAGTGTCGAGGATCAGCCCTACTACTACCAGTACGAGACCTACAAGAGCCAGGTGGAGCAAAAGACCTTTGACGCTTCGGCTTATCAGGCGGCCGGTTACACCGACGCCCAGATCAAGACCATGATGGAGCAGAACCAGAGCGAGATCCAGGCCCTGTATTACTCCACCATGCAGTCCATCTCCCAGAGCATCACCAGCGCCCAGAGCAACGTGGACAACGTGCAGGCGCAGATCGACGCCCTGAACACCGGTGCCAACGACTACATCTGACTGCCCCACTCCGGCTGATCCACATGGACAGCCCTACAAGGAGGGCATGGTGCTGAGCGCAGGCTCCCCGCTGGCCACCGTTGCCAGCGAGAATGATGACCTGGAGATCGTGGCCATGGTCACCGTGAACGACCGGCCGCTGCTCCATGTGGGCGACCCCTGCAAGATTGCCATCACCGGCCTGTCGGAGTATTCCTACGGCACCCTGACCGGCACCGTGACCTCCATCGACAGCGATGTGACCACCAGCACCAGCGCTTCGTACTACAAGATGACCATCAAGCCGGACAGCACCTATGTGGTGAGCCGCAGCGGCGACAAGGTCGATCTTTCCAACGGCATGAGCGTGACCGCCCGCGTGGAATACGATCAGGTCACCTACTTTGAATATGCAATGGAGGCTCTGGGTGTGCTGTTCCGCTGATGCGGGCACCGTTTCCGGCGCTGAATTTCGCTCCATTTTTAACACCCAGAGAGGTACACGAACCATGAAATCAACCGCAAAGACCCTGGCCCTTGGCGCGGCACTGCTCTGCCTGCTGGCCGGCGGCATGGCCCTGCCGGCATCGGCTGCCGTGGCCCCTGACCGGCACCGCCGTGTCGCTGCCCTGGAACAGCGACAACAGCGTGCCTGCCGAGAGCATTGAGGCCGGCACCTATTCTTCCAACATGCTGTTGGGCGAGACCCAGCAGCTGTCGCCCACGGTGCGCCCCCGCAACAGCACCGACTCCGTCATCTACCTCACCGATGACAGCAGCGTGCTTACCGTGAGCAACAGCGGCGTGGTGCAGGCTGTGGGCGTGGGCACCGCCACCGTGACGGCCGCCGCAGGCAACCAGATCTGTGCTTACACCATTTCGGTTTCCATGGACTCCACCATGATTGTCACCGAGATGGATCTGGCGCTGTCCTCCAACACCATCTATGTGGGCAACTCGGTGTCGGCATCGCTGCAGGTGCGGCCCTCGTCCGCCTCGCAGTACGCCACCATCTCCCTGACTTCTTCCAATGAGAAGGTGGCCACCGTCAACAGCTTTGGCCGCGTGACCGGCGTGAGCCCCGGCACCGCCACCATCACCGCCGCCTGCGGCTCGGTCACCGCCAGCACCACCGTTACCGTGCTGGCCATCCCCACCGAGGCGACCACCGGCGGCACGGTCAGTTCCGGCACCACCTCCACCAACAGCGGTCAGGTCATTACGGTAACCCCCTCCTATGTGGTGCTCAAGCCGGGTGCCACCCGCACCCTGTCGGCCAAGGCCACCCCGGCTTCGGCCTCCCAGAGCTTCACCTACAAGTCCGGCAACAGCAGTGTGGCCACCGTGAGCCCCAGCGGCGTGATCACCGCCGTGGGCACCGGCTCCACCTCCATTACGGTTTCCAACGGCAAAGCCACGGCGCTGGTCACTGTCATCGTGAACCGCTCTGCTTCCGCTTCCTCAGGCAGCGACAGCAGCAACGGCGATGACGCTGCCAACGGCGACGATGACAAGATCACGCTGGACCCCACCGTGCAGACCATTCAGGACAGCACCGACCATGAGGTCGTTTTTGCTCAGTCGGAAGTCCCGGTGATCACCGGCGACATCCTCAACTCTCTGCGCACCACCGGCAAGACCCTGTGCGTGGTGGGCGACGGCTACACCCTGCAGGTGTCCGGCAAGGACGTGCGCAATACCACCGGCGAGCTGAACACCTCGCTGGAACTGCAGCAGGTGGAGCAGGGCCTGGAGTTCGTGGTGAACGACGGCAAGACGGTCCCCTGCTCGGCCCGCATTGATCTGGACAAGAGTGATTACTCCCGTCTGTACCTCTACAACGAGACCACCGGAAAGTGGCAGTACCTGAACAGCTACAAAGACGGCGTGATCACGCTGGACACCGCCGGTCGTTATCTGCTGACCAACGAAAATCTCCGCTTCGCCAACATCAACTGGAGCTTCTTCATCGCTGGCGGCGCGGTGCTGGTGGTCATTGCGGTGGCCTACATCGCGTTCAAGAAGCGTTACTGGTTCTGGTAAGCCGCTCTTCCTCATCTGAAACAAAGAATACAGCGAGGCCCCTCTGAAACGCTCAGAGGGGCCTCGCTTTTGTTGTAATTATATTCTGGTTGCCGTACTGTCAAAAGGCTCCATCCCTGAGGGAGCTGGCTTTGCGCAGCAAAGACTGAGGGAGTTCCCGTAATTCCCGTAAGCAGCAGTTTATTCCACGGTCACGCTCTTGGCGAGGTTGCGGGGTTTATCCACGTCGCAGCCGCGCAGCACCGCCATGTAGTAGGCGAAGAGCTGCAGCGGCACGATCAGCTGCAGGGGCATCAGGATGTCCTCATATTCGTCCAACCGGATCACGGCATCGGCCACGCCCTCCGGCACCACGGCATCCTTTGTGGTGAACAGCAGCACCCGTGCACCGCGGCTGCGGGTCTCCTTGGCGTTGGAGATGGTCTTTTCGTACACCTGTTTCTGGGTGGCCAGCGCGATCACCGGCACACCGTCGGTGATCAGGCTGATGGTTCCATGCTTCAGCTCACCGGCGGCATAGGCATCCGAGTGCACATAGCTGATCTCCTTCAGCTTCAGGCTGCCCTCCAGTGAGAGGGAGTAGTCGAACCCGCGTCCGATGAAGAAGCAGCTCTGGGTGTTCATATAGCGGCTGGCAAGGTATTTGATCTGATCGCAGTCCGCCAGACGGGCCTTGATGATCTCCGGTGCCCGCAGCAGCTGGGCCGTATAGCGGCGGGTCTCTGCCGCGCTCAGGCGGCCCCGGGCGTAGGCCAGACGCAGCGCGAACAGATACAGCACGCACAGCTGCACCATATAGGCCTTGGTGGAGGCCACGGCGATCTCTGGCCCGGCGTAGGTGTACATCACATAGTCTGCCGCGCGGGCGATGGAGCTGCCCACCACATTGACGACAGCCAGCACTGGCACGCCCCGGCTCTTGGCGAGGCGGAGGGCGGCCAGCGTATCACTGGTCTCCCCGGACTGGCTGATGATGATCACCAGATCGTTGGGGTTCAGGATGGGGTCCCGGTAGCGGAACTCGCTGGCGATGTCCACCTCGGCGGGCACCCGGGCCAGTGTCTCAATGGCTGCCTTGCCCACCATACCGGCATGCATGGCCGTGCCGCAGCCCACCAGATGCACCGTACCGATGCTGCGCAGCACCTCATCGGTGAGCTGCGGGATGCGCAGGTCCGGCATGCCCTCCTCCACGCGGGGACTGGCCGTAGCCGTGATGGCCGTCGGCTGCTCGTTGATCTCCTTGAGCATGAAGTGGGGGTAGCCGCCCTTCTCGGCTGCCTCCATATCCCAGTCCGCCGTCAGCACTGGGCGCTGCACCGGCTCGGCAAATTCATTGTAGAAGCGGATGCCCTCGGCCGTGCACACGGCCATGTCGCCCTCTTCCAGCACGCTGTAGCGACGGGTATACTTGAGCAGGGCCGGGATATCCGACGCTACGAAGTTTTCGCCCTCGCCCCAGCCCACGATGAGCGGGCTTTCGCGCTTGACTGCAAAGATGGTGTCCGGGCGGTCCCGGAACAGCACGGCCAGCGCATAGCTGCCCCGCACCTTGGCTAGTGCTTCCTGCAGCGCCCGCAGCGGGTCGCCGGTGTAGCAGCTGTCGATGAGCTTGACCAGCACCTCGGTGTCCGTTTCGCTCTCAAAGGTATAGCCTTTGGCAATCAGACGCTCCTTGAGGATGCCGTAATTTTCAATGATGCCGTTGTGCACGATGCTCACCCGCGGGGTGGAATGCGGGTGGCTGTTCACGTCGCTGGGCTCACCGTGGGTAGCCCACCGGGTGTGCCCGATGCCGCAGAAGCTCTGTGCCAGAGCCTGCGCGGCCAGTTTCTGGCGCAGCTGTGTCAGCCGCCCCTTGCTCTTTACCACGCGGATGCCGCCGTCCAGCGCCAGCGCAACCCCCGCCGAATCGTACCCGCGGTACTCCAGTTTTTCCAGACCGTCCAGCAGCACATCCTGTGCGCTGCGCTTGCCGACATAACCAACAATGCCACACATACAAAACACCTCCATGCCGGCGTCCCCCGCGCAGAAAAAACGCACAGCCGGGGCCGTCAGCTTCCCTATCAGTTTATGTTCTTGTATGGCTTTCTTTGAAGGGATCTGTTGCGGTATCACTGCCGTTTTTTGCCCTTCTCTGCGGCTGGTCTAGCCTTCAACCGGAGAAACATCCGCCGAAATTTTCGATGATTCCTCTCCTCGTCACCCTCGCGGCTGTCACCCGCGTGGCCCGGCGCTTTGCGTCAACTGGTGGTTTTGCATTCCCTCTTTCTGCGGCCCCTGTGGGCTGCTGGTGGCTCAGTATACCACACTTTCCCACTTTGTGCAACTGCTGTGCAACAACCGTTCTCAGTGCATGCCCAGCATCCGGTGCAGCTTGGGCTGCCACACCAACCGGTACAGCATGAGCAGGTTGTGCAGGGCCCGGTCGTACAGCAAAAAGGCCACGTTGCCCATGGCCAGCGTGGACAGGGTAACTATCCACGCCGTGGCGCGCAGCTCCTGTGAGATGCTGCCCGCCGGGATGAGCACCAGCAGCAGGCCGTACATCGCCAGCACGGCGGCGTTGCACAGCAGCAGCTTGCACACGCACCGCAGCACGGCCGGGCGGATGCGGTCGAACCGAGGTTTTGCCAGCGGGTAATACCCCAGCAGGAACACGAAGATCAGGGCCACTTCCTTGTCCGGCACAAACAAAAGCGCCAGCAGGCTGACCGCCGCGTAGGCTGTGAGCGCCATGGTGCGCCCGCACTCCACACACACTGTCGCGATCAGAAACCCTGCCAGCGCAGGCGCAATGAACATGGCAATGGGGATCACGGCCCCCAGCAGCATCAGCGCGACGCACAGCGCCGCCGCCATGCCGCAATAGGCCATCGTCCAGCTTTTTCGGTTTTGTTTTTTCATGGGATCTCCCAGTTTTCCTGCTCTGCGCCCACTTCCAGCGGTTCCACCGCGTGGTGCAGGCCCAGCAGCATGATATTATCCAGCAGGCTGCGGTTGAGTTTGACATCCAGCATGCTGTACACCCGCATCAGGTCGTTGGCGGCGGCCAGCGCCTGCCGACGGGCATTTTCCACGGCCGAGGCCTGCCCCATCAGGTCATTGACCACAAACACGTTGTACCGGCCGCTGCACTTGTCGGCTTCAAAGCGCTCGGCCTTGTCCATCAGGTAAAAGATGCGCCCAATGCTGCTGCCGATGTAGCGCATGCTCTTGCGCTGGTTGGGATCATCGGTGGCGAGGGTGGAATACAGCGCGCCGTAAACGTTGCTCATGGGCTCTGCAGCCAGGTTGTAGTTCTTGGCATTCAGGTTCATCTGCACCACGGCCTGGTCCCGCTCCTGCCCGAACAGGCGTTCCAGGGCCGGGTTCTGCTGCACGGCCCGCTCGTAGGCACGGCGCAGCAGAACCCGGTCCAGCGCGCGGCGCAGCCGCTTGGCGGGCCGCAGTTCATCCGGCCGCCGGTCCTGCAGGTTGTGCCAGCCCAGCAGCACTTCCACCTGTGCCGCCTGCCGGATGCCCTGCGTCTGGCACATCATCCTGCGCCAGCACAGGGTGCCCGGCACCCGCTGACGCTGGCAGGTGGCTGTGCGCCCGGCAAGGCTGTCGGACAAAATGGCAAACACCACGCCATTGTGCCGCAGCAGATGGCAGGAATACCAGCCAAACTCGGTGTACAGCTGCCGCCGCACGCCTCGGAGATACTGGAGGTAGATATTATAATCACGGATGGTCAACTCCGGAAGATAGGGTTTCATTCGACCCTTCATAGGGGGCACCGTTCCTTTCCTCCACAGGCTGCACAGGTCATGGTAATAAGGTAAGTATAATCTATTTTGTTCCGCTGTGCAACGGTAGGAGTGTAAATTCTCCATGAATTTGTCTCATCTTGTTTTAGCCTTGTTCATAATACTTCATAAAACTTTGTTTGCATTCGTCCTTTTCTCCGGCAGAGGTCGTGGGGTCATTCGTTCCGGAATTTCCCGGGTCTTTCCGGCAACCATGCAAAAAGCCGCACCGGGCAGTTCCGGTGCGGCTTGCAGGGCTTATTTTTCAGGCCGGGCACATTTTTTCAGGCTCAGTCCTTCTTGTCAAAACGGCTCTTGCCGTCAAAGCCGGACTTGGGCATCGGCTTTGCGGTGTGCTCGAACTTGGGGGCGTTGTAGTACATATACAGCTGGCAGGGGATCATGCCGTTGTACATCTTGCGGCGTTTGTTGGCACGCTTGCCGTAGTGGGCCTCAAAGTCCATGTCAGCGGTGATAGCGTACACACCGGCGCAGGGGTTCGCCTCCATCTGGCGGCCCAGGGTGCGGGCCAGCTTGGCCGCGCCCTCAATGGTGCTCATGCGCTCACCGTAGGGAGGATTTGTCAGCACGATAGCCTCCTGCTTTGCGGCAAAATCCGCCACATCGGCCACCTCAAAGTGGCAGCGCTTTTCCACACCGGCCAGCTTGGCGTTGGCGTTGGCCAGCGCCACGGCGGCGGGGTCGATATCATATCCAAAGGCCTCGAAGCCCACATCCAGCTTGGATTCAGCCAGGGCCTTCTGGCGCTGCTCGGCCCACACAGCTGCCGGCACAAAGCTGTAGCGTTCGGCAGCAAAGCGGCGCTTGAGGCCCGGTGCGATGTTCATGGCCTTCTGGGCGGCCTCAATGAGCAGGGTGCCGCTGCCGCAGAAGGGGTCCTCCACCAGGCTGTCCCGGCGCACGCGGCCCAGGTCGGCGATGGTAGCGGCCAGCGTCTCGCGGATGGGGGCCTCCATGGCGTTGCGGCGGTAGCCGCGCTTGTGCAGGCCCTCGCCGGTGGTGTCCAGCATGATCTCGCACACGTTCTTGCGCAGCATAAAGCGGATCTTGTACTCGGTGCCGCTCTCCGGCAGCACGGAGGTGTGGTGCTTGGCCATCAGGCGCTTGACCACAGCCTTTTTGATGATGCTCTGGCAGGCGGGCACGCTGGAAAGCTGGCTGTCCAGCGAGGAGCCGGTGACCGGGAAGGCCGCATCCGCCGGCAGCAGATCCTCCCAGGGGACGCTGTACACGCCGTCGAACAGCTCATCAAAGGTGGACGCCTTGTAGCGGGCCAGCAGCAGCAGCACGCGCTCCACGGTGCGCAGGTGCAGGTTGGCTGCCGCGATCATCTCCGCACCGCCGGAGAAGGTCAGGCGGCCGTCATCCACCCGGATGTTCTCCGCGCCGATGCGGTTCAGTTCAAATTTTGCGGTGGACTCGCACCCGAAGAAACAGGGGGCGATCAGTTCAAATTTTGCAGGCATGGTGGTTCCTTTCTTTTCCTCTTGGGCGAAAAAACAGACCCGCCCGACCAGGGGACAGGTCTGTTCTGTGCATTCTGATCGGCTGCTCAGCGGCCACGGCGGCTGCGCGGGGCATAACCGCCGCCGCGGCGGTTGTTGGTCTCGTGGTCCAGATCCGCCATTTTTTCCTCGCTCTGGCTCTTGAAGCGGCTCATCATGTCCTCAAAGCTCAGGTTGTCGGAGCGGGCCGGAGCCTTGGGCTGCCACACGCGGGGGGCAGCATCGCGGGGCTGACGCGGGGGACGGCCTGCGCCGCGCGGGGCGCCGGAGCGTCCGCCGTCACGCGGGGCACCGGGGCGGGGGCCGCGGCCCTCACGGGGCTGGCGCGGGGGCGGCGGCAGCAGCCGCTTGATGGACAGCGCGATCTTGCCGTCCGGTGCCACGTTGATGACCTGCACCTTCACGGTGTCGCCGTCATGCAGCACGGCTGCAATGTCCTGCACGAACTCGTTCGATACCTCGGAAATGTGGACCATGCCCACCCGGCCTTCCGGCAGTGCCACGAAGGCACCAAACGGCTTTACGCCGGTAACGCGGCCCTCAAAAACGTTTCCAACCTCAATTGCCAAAACTCAATACTCCTTGTTTTCCTAGAATGCGCCTGCCGCCCGGCTCATTTGCCCGTCACGTCCACAAAAATGCGCTCGTTGGGCGCGGCATAGTTGTAAGAGTCGCGTGCGACCCACTCGGTGATCTGGTCCGCGTCGCCGCTGAGGATGCGCTGCATCTCCTGGTTTTCCGTCTGCTGCTGGGCGATCTGCTCGTTCAGCGTTTCCAGCTCCGCACGCTTGGAGCTGATGGTGACCTGATTGGAAATGTAGGCTGCCAGCATGCTGAGCAGCATCAGCACAAAAAACAACCGGATCAGCGTTTTGCCAAACGCACGCTTCCCGCCCTTTTTGCGGCTCTGATTTGCCATTGCACACGCCCCCATCTGCGCAGCAGACACACTGCGTCCCTTCTCTTACTTTGATACGTTTGAATTATACAACACACGGCGCTGGTTTGGCAAGTTCTTTTTCGGATTTTTTGCGGTTCTTTTTGCGTCGTTTCCGGTCGTTCTTTGCGTTGCTGCGTCGGCGCGCTGCGTGCCGCACAGTCAGCGGCCGCAGCACCCATTGCCGGGCAAGGCGCACCGGAACACCCAGCACCCACGCCAGACACTGCCCGGCCCACCGCACCGGAATGCCCAGCACGGCTGCCGTGCAAAGGGCTGCGGCAAAGGCCGCCAGCA
>ENA-OQNA01000076-OQNA01000076.1-human-gut-metagenome-genome-assembly--contig:-NODE-76-length-34400-cov-5.017040_pt1 | contig 34400 bp, 28 predicted proteins | sample MGYA00242625_ERZ504872 | MGnify/ENA primary metagenome ERZ504872 (study PRJEB26092, sample SAMD00036425) | human gut metagenome | host: Homo sapiens | study: EMG produced TPA metagenomics assembly of...
GTTGCGGTGGACTGGGTGCTTTCGCCCAGGGTCACTTCGCAGCTGATGACCTTGCCATCACGCTCTACCTGCAGGGTAACGGTATCGCCAACTTCCTTGCTCTGGCAATACTTCTGTACATCGGATGCACTGGAGACTGCCACATCATCAATGGAGATGATGCGGTCACCCAGCTTCAGGCCGCCTTTTTCGGCACCGCTGCCGGATGCAATCTGGTAGATATACACACCATAGTTGCTGACGCCGTACTGCATAGCAGTCTGGGCATCATTGATGGTGATGACCGTAACACCCATGGCCGGGCGGGCAACATAACCCTTTTCGATCATCTGTTTTGCCATTTCCATGGCGGTATTGATGGGGATTGCAAAGCCAAGCCCCTCTGCATCGCTGGAGCTGCTCTTGGCGTTGACAATACCGATCAGCTCACCGTTTGCATTGAACAGGCCGCCGCCGGAGTTGCCCGGGCTGATGGAAGCGCTGGTCTGGATCAGATTCATATCGTTGCCCTGAACGGTAACTTCACGGTTCAAGGCGCTGACAATACCATTGGTAACGGTGTTGCTCAGGGTACCCAGCGGGTTGCCAACGGCAATGGTGGTTTCGCCAACAGCCAGGCTGTCGCTGTCGCCAATCACAGCCGGAGTCAGACCGGTGGCTTCGATTTTCAGGACTGCAACGTCCGAAGTAGAATCCTGGCCAACGACCGTTGCGGTATACTCTGTTCCGTCTGCCAGTTGTACCGTGATGTTATTTGCGCCGGAAACCACATGGGCACAGGTCACAATGTAACCATCCTGCGAGATGATCACGCCGGAGCCTGCACCGCTCTGCACATAGCTGCCGCCAAACCAGGTGTTGGTGCTGACCATCTGCTCGGTGGTGATGGCCACAACGCTGGGCTGTACCAGCGCGGCAACATCCTGAATCGACAGGTTGGTGCCGTTAGTGCTGCCCTGGGATACAGAATCCGTGTTGGTGTCACGCTGGACCTGCTGGACCACAACCTGGCCGCCGGTCAAGCCGGTGCGGCTGGCAACCACAGTTCCTGCCAGGCCACCGCCAAAGCCAAGGGCTACCACACCGATGCAGGCCGCCACACGCAGCAAAACCTTTTTGCCGCCGTGGCTCTTTTTGGGCTCGTTCTGCGGGGGCTGTGGGTTGCTGGAATAGCTGTAGCCATTGTAGCCGCCGTTATTGCCGTTGCCACCGTTGCCGCCATTGCCTGCAGCGGGGCCCTGGGGGTTATAGCTGCTGTTCTGTTGGCTGGAATAATTAGAATAATCTGTCTGTGCGGTGTTGGCGGTGTTCACTCCGCTGCTGCCCACATTGGGGTAACCGGACTGCTCTGCCTGGGGCTGTTCCGGCTGAGTGCCCGCTGGCTGCCCGTTATTATTCTGCGGGCCGCCATTATTATAAAGACCCGAATAATCATATTCACTCATGAAAAATCTCTCCTTTGTTCTGCCGCACGGCGCTTGGGGGCCGCCGGGCGGTGATACACGGTCTGGCGGAAGCTTTTGCTTTGTCTTTCTTGCTTCCCTCAACCTTGTGCCTACAGTATAACCGCTAATTGTGAAAACAGTTTCGCGACTGCGTGAAAGAAATGTGAAATCTCCAAAAATCCGGTCAGTTTGGGCTGTGGTTTGACTTTATCCGCCCCATGCCGTACAATCAGTTGCAGACTGAAACATTAGGGGGAGCTTGCCCATGCGGATTGAAAAAACGGCACTGGACGCACAAAACCGCTGTGTCTATTCGTTATATAAAGAGAAAGGCTGCATCGGCCATGCCGTTACCTGTGCCGATTGTTTTGAAGCGTTGGAAATTGCCCCGGAATGGCAGAGCCGCGGGTACGGAAGCTATCTGCTGCGGGAGGTTTTGCGCCAGAACGGCGGCTTTGACCGGACTGCCCCCAGCGAATTCACCGCGCCACTGCCGGATGCCGGCAATACCGCTGCGCAGGCGCTGGCGGCAAAGTTCGGTTTTGTGCCGCGCGGCGGCCTGCTGGTGCGCCGCCGCGTGCCGGACCTGACGGCAGTGGAGCTGACCCACCGCTTTTTGCGCAGCACACTGGCACCGGGCGGACTGTATCTGGATGCCACCTGCGGCAACGGGCACGATACCCTATTTTATGCAGCGTTGCCGGGGAAAATGGCCGGGTGATCGGGCTGGATATCCAGCCTCAGGCCGCGGCCAACACCAATGCGCTGCTGGCCGCCAACGGCATGGCTGCCATTGGCCGCGCGGAATGCTGCGACCATCGGGAGCTGCTGCGCTTTGCCCCGCCGGGCAGTGTGGACTGCGTGATGTTCAACTTTGGCTGGCTGCCAGGTGCCGCGCACGATGTACACTCCACGGCAGATTCCACCCTGCCCGCGCTGCAGGCCGGGCTGGACGCCCTGAAGCCCGGCGGCGTGCTTGCCGCGGTGCTGTACAGCGGCAAGGTAATCGGCAATGCGGAGAAAAAGGCTGCGGCGGAGTTTTTTCCGCAGCCTGCCGCTGGCCGATTATACCGTGCTGATCTGCGAATTTGCCAACTGGGCCGATACCGCTCCCCTGCCCTGCTTTGTCATTAAGCGGGAAAAATAACCGCTGCCGCTGTGAAGCCCCAAAAAAGGAAGTGCTGCCAATGCTGCAACAGCAAACACAAAGCCCCGGCTGGCGGGTGCTGAACCGCGATGTGATCAAATACATCGCGATGACCGCCATGCTGCTGAACCACATCGCCAATATTTTTCTGGTGCCGGGCACCCTCTGGTACGAGGTGCTGGTGGATATCGGCTACTTTACCGCCATTACCATGTGCTATTTTCTGGTAGAGGGCTTCCGGTACACCCACAGCCGCAAGCAGTATGCCTTACGGCTGTTCGGGTTCGGTGTGGTTTCACAGGTGCCGTTCTCGATGGCGTTTGCCCAAAACGACATTCTGGAATTTCAGGATTTCAACATGATGTTCACGCTGTTCCTGTGTTTTTGCATCTTGTTGTGTATCGAAACCATCCGGAACCGTTTCTTGCGCGGCGTGCTGATCGTACTGCTGATTTTTGGTTCGTTGTTTTGTGACTGGGCGCTGCTGGCCCCGGTGTTCACCCTGCTCTTCCGCTGGTCCGGCCAGGACCAAAAACGACTGCGGTTCAGTTTTGCGCTTTCTGCCGCGCTGTTTGGCTGGCTGAATTACACCAGCAGCGTGTGGCTTTACCCCACCGCACAGTGTTTGCTGATGACCTGCGGCAGCATGGCAGGGATCGCTGCATCCGGGTTTGTGATCTTGTATCTGTACAATGGCCAGCGGGCGGCGCGGGGAAAGAAATTTTCGCACTGGTTTTTCTATCTGTTTTACCCGGTGCATTTGTTGGTGCTGGGGGTAATTCGGGTGATGGGGTGATGGTGCGCGGTAGATTTTTACCGTTACACGCTCCTCGGGACGATGCAAGCATCGTCCCCTACAAATAAATTGCAGCGTTTACCGCGATAGGCATGGTTCCTCCGCGGCGGGGTGAGGGTACCCCGCCCTACAGATGCTTTGTTGGTTTGCAACACATTATAAAATGCTCTGTAAGGAACGGTCTAGACCGTTCCTTACAGAGTGTTTTTCAACTTGTACCAATTTCTATAAAGCCAACATCAAAAAGGCGCACCACACGATGGTTTTGTGTGATGCGCCTTTATTTATCTTTTGTGTTCTATTATACTAAAGGCAATACCGCACAATTCCCGCCTGACGGCTTAAGCACCGCTCCGGCGGCTGCGGCACGGCATCTGCGTTGCCAAAATGCTCGATAAGACATCCAGTATTATCTGCGCTTTTGGCTTAGCATCTGCCGTACCTCGCTCGCCGTATCGGCACTTAGAATTATGCGGTATTGCCTAAAATTTCTTTGGTTCCTTCTTTTCAAAGAAGGAACACAAATCCTCCGTAAAGCCCCTCACAGCGTTTCCGGGTACTCGGCATCGATGGCGGCCAGCAGGCGGGGTGCGCTTTCGCGGGTATCGGTCATGCGCACGGCATTGCGCAGGGGCAGCACCGCGCGCGGGCTGACGGACAGCTCATCCACACCGATCGCCAGGAAGGTTTCGGTCAGGGTCAGGTCCGCGCCAAGCTCGCCGCAGATACCAACCCAAATGCCGTTCTTGTGGGCATTCTCCGTCACCATCTTCAACAGGCGCAGCACTGCCGGGTTGTGCGGGTCATAAAAACGTCCCAGATCATTGTTCTGGCGGTCACAGGCCAGGGTGTACTGGGTCAGGTCATTGGTGCCGCAGCTGAAGAAATCCACTTCCTTGGCCAGACGGTCACTCATGATGGCCGCTGCCGGGGTTTCGATCATGATGCCGACCTGCACATCCTCCGCAAAAGGAATGCCCTCAGCTTTCAGGTCGCGCTTGACTTCCTCGCAGTACTTTTTGGCTTCGCGCACTTCCCACACGCTGGTCACCATGGGGAACATGATGCCCAGCTTGCCGAACGCGGAAGCACGGTAAAGGGCACGCAGCTGGGTCTTGAAGATTTCCGGGCGGGTCAGACAGATACGCAGAGCGCGCATGCCCATAGCCGGGTTATCCTCTTTGGGCAGGTTAAAGTAGCCGATCTGCTTGTCCGCGCCGATATCCAGCGTGCGAATGATAACTTCCTTGCCGTCCATATCGGCAAGAACCTTTTTGTAGGCTTCAAACTGCTGGTCCTCGGTGGGGTAATCCGGGCTGTTCAGGTACAGGAACTCGCTGCGGAACAGGCCGATGCCGCCGCCATCGTTGACCTGCACGGCATGTACATCGTCCGGGGAGCCAATGTTGCAGTAAATGCGGATGCTCTTTCCATCCTTGGTCACATTGGGCTGGCCTTTCAGGGTCTCCAGCAGGCGCTGCAGGCGCAGCTGCTGTTCCCGCTTTTTCAGCAGGTAATCACGGGTCATATCGTCCGGGTCGATCACCACATTGCCGGTAGCGCCGTCAATAATGCAGGAGCGGCCCTCATACTCCGGCTTCAGGGCATCGCCCACGCCCACAATGGCGGGAATGCCCATGGTGCGGGCCAGAATGGCCGTGTGGCTGGAACCGGAACCGCCCGCAGTGATGAAGCCCAAAATCTTGGATTTATCCAGCTGCACAGTTTCCGAAGGTGCCAGGTCGTCCGCAGCCAGCAGCACCGGCACATCCGAAGCAATACCGCCCTGCACTGCACCGGACAGGATCCCCAGGATGCGATCCGATACATCGCGCACATCTGCCGCACGGGCCTGCATGTAGGAATCGTCCATGGATTCAAACATGGCGGCGAACTGAACTGCAGTATCCGAAATCGCGGCTTCGGCGTTCATCTTTTCATTGTTGATATGGTCGGAGATAGCTTCCTCGTAATCGAGATCCTCGGCCATCATCTGGTGGGTCTCAAACAGCATGGCGGCTTCATCGCCGGCTTCGGCGCGGGCTTTTTCGGCCAGTTCGCCCAGCTGCTCAATGGCGGCGGTCTGCGCGCCCTTGAAACGGTGCCACTCGGCATCGGGATCGGTCACGGTATAGCGGGGGATCTCGGTTTTGGTGCGGTGATAGAAATAAAGCGGGCCAACGCCAACGCCGGAAGATACGCCCTTGCCCTGAATACTGATCATAACAAGCGTCCTTTCTTTGGTGTTCAATGGGATCCTGACTGGTTATTTTATACAACCAAATGCAGCAGAAAACAAAATGCGGCTGCCTGCCCCAGCGCCGGGTAAGGGCCTTGCTGGGGCAGGTGCCGCAAACAAAAGGATTCAATTACAAATGCTCTTTGAAGAAAGCTTCCAGTGCCGGTGCTGCGGTATCCTCGTCCTCGCCTTCCACGGTAACGGTAACGGTATCGCCGCACTTAACGCCCATACCCATCAAAGCCATCAGTTTCAGCGCGTTGCTGGATTTATCGCCCTTGATGACGGTAACAGTGCTCTTATACTTTTTGACCTCTTTGACCAGCAAACCGGCCGGACGGGCATGGATGCCAACTGCTTCCTGAATGGTATAATCAAACTGCTTCATAGATGCGTCTTCCTCTCTGTTCCACAGCTTTTCAACAAGCCTGTGGAGAATTTAACAATTTGATTATACCAGCAATGTTGAGCAAAGTCAATGCAAATACTGCATTTTACCCTGTCGTTTTTTGTAAACTTTCACAAAATCAACAAAATGTTTTTAACAATATTGTGGATTCACTCGGTTTCAGTTTTCCTGCCTGGCCAGGAAGGCACGCAGGGTATCGTCGCGGGGTATGGTTGCATAGCGCCGGCGCAGCTCCGCTGCAGCGGTGGACATAATGTAAGGGTGACCTACCAAATCCAGCATGGCAACATCATTATAGTTATCGCCAAAGGCCATCACATCCGCCGGGTCAATGCCCAGCACACGGCAGATGCTCTGTACGCCAATCCCCTTGTTGGCCACGGTGGTATCGATCCACTTGGGTCCCGCCACGGCGCAGTTGGCCTGCTGCCATTTGGGCACAAAGCGCTCCACAAACGGCTCCACGCCGTTCACCAAATAGACGGACACCTTGACAATATCCTCCGGGATCTGGGCGGGGTCTGTGATGACCGTATAATTGTTGCCAATGAACTTGATGCGGTCCACCACGCCGTGCCCGCGTTCCATCAGGTAGGACATGTTTTCGCCGGAAAGCATCACTTCGCCTAAGTCCTCGGTGTTGTTCCAGAAATCCCAGGCGATTTCTTCTGCCAGGGCGCGGGGCATCGGCGTTTTGGCGATTACTTTGCCACCGCGGTAGACAACCGCGCCGTTCTCGCACAGGTAGATGCAATCGTCCGCCACAGGGGCGAACAGTTTGCGCAGGCTGGTATACTGCCGCCCGCTGGCCGGGCAGAACAGGATACCACGGTCATGCAAAGCGCGGATCTCATCAAAAATTTCGCCCTCAATGAGCTTTTTCCCATATTGCAGCAGGGTGCCGTCCAGATCGCTGCAAACCATTTTTATCATATTTGTTTCCCCCTGATTGCTTTTCCTGAAGCAACGTAATATATTATTTAATATGGTAAAAGTATAACAAACACAGGCTTGTTTTTCAATTTAACTAACAGTGCCCGGCGGTAGAATTATTCCGGGCAGGGAGGTAAAATTATGGCAGTTATCACAGTATACGGCAAAACGCCGGATGTTGGCAGTGCAGCCTTTGTGGCCCCCAACGCCACCCTGGCCGGGGATGTTGTGCTGGCCGCTGGCAGCAGCGTGTGGTACGGCGCGGTGGTGCGCGGAGATACCGGCGCCATCCGCATTGGCAAAAACAGCAATATCCAGGACAACGCCGTGCTGCACACCGGGCCAAACCTGGGGGTAACGATCGGCAAAAATGTATCCATCGGCCACAGTGCAGTGGTGCATGGCTGTACGGTGGGGGACGGCGCTTTGATCGGTATGCACGCCACGGTGATGAACGGCGCCGTGGTGGGCAAAAATGCCGTGGTGGCCGCCGGGGCGCTGGTGCTGGAAAACACCGTGATCCCGGACGGCATGGTGGCCATGGGTGTGCCCGCCAAGGTGCGTGAAGCCGCCAGCCCCGCTCTGGTGGAAGCCAACCGAAAAAATGCCGAAGGGTATGTGGCGGAAGCCACCGCCCATGCGGAGGCGAATAAGTAAGTCCTGACGAGTATGTTCGCTCTTTGATTTTATTTTGCAACAAACAGCGCCCGGTCCCTTCTGTCGCCCTCAAGGGAAGCCAATTTTATTTTAAGGTTTTACAGTCAATATATCATGGTATACAAAACTAAGCATCGGAACATTTTGTAATGTGTTGCAAGCCAACAAATAATCTGTAGGGGACGATGCTCGGCATCGTCCCGCAGACGCGCCTTGCCGGATATCTTACCCCGTCACCCACCCACAAGGCAGCGGGCGTACAATGTGCGTCTCTACGAATAAAATCTTGGAACATTATTAGAATCTGTGGCGTACAGTCAAACATTTGCCTTTCTCCCCCGGCGGGATGATGGTCCCCCACCACGCATTTTCCATCAAATTTTGCTTTTTTTCTCCCCTTGCCGGCCAAAAATCCGGTATCAGGCGTTGCAATCCCTTAAAAATCATAGTAAAATAGAAAGGTATGTCTTGTAACCTTTCTTGTAATAGTTCAGGTGCCGCCTGAAAACCAGAGTGATAGAGGAGTGTTCCCCATGTGACGGAAGCAGACAACCGTAAAAAGTCACATTGCAATGGAATAAAGGAGTATTGACTTTCATGGCAACTTTGCGTGAAGAAATCGAGCGCCGCCGGACGTTTGCGATCATTTCGCACCCGGACGCCGGCAAAACCACATTGACCGAAAAGCTGCTGCTGTACGGGGGAGCCATCCAGACCGCCGGTTCCGTCAAGGGCAAGCAGAGCGCCAAACATGCCGTTTCTGACTGGATGGATATTGAAAAACAGCGCGGTATCTCTGTTACCTCCTCTGTTTTACAGTTCAACTATCAGGGCAAGTGCATCAACATTCTGGATACCCCCGGCCACCAGGACTTCTCCGAGGATACCTACCGCACCTTGATGGCGGCGGATTCCGCCGTCATGGTCATCGACGCCGCCAAGGGCGTTGAGGCCCAGACCATCAAGCTGTTCAAGGTCTGCACCCTGCGCCATATCCCCATTTTCACCTTCATCAACAAGATGGACCGCGAAGCCCGCGACCCGTTTGAACTGATGGAAAACATTGAGACGATCCTGGGCATCAAAACCTACCCGATGAACTGGCCCATCGGCTGCGGCAAGGAGTTCAAGGGCGTGTTTGACCGCGACACCCGCAAGGTGCTGGCTTTTGAAAGCGATGGCCGCGCCAACGGCGTGAAGATGGTGGACGAGATCACCGCCGAGCTGGGCGCACCCGAAATGGACGAATTGATCGGCGCGGCCAACCACCAGAAGCTGGCTGACGACATTGAGCTGCTGGATGGCGCCGCCGAAGAGTTTGACCTGGACGCTGTGCAGCACGGCCAGCTGAGCCCCGTATTCTTTGGCTCCGCGCTGACCAACTTTGGCGTGGAACCTTTCCTGAAAGAGTTCCTGCGCCTGACCCCGCCGCCACTGCCCCGCAAGGATGCCCCCACCGGCGATGTGGTGGATCCCTGCAGCGAGCAGTTCAGCGGCTTTGTGTTCAAAATCCAGGCCAACATGAACAAGAATCACCGCGACCGCATTGCGTTTTTGCGCATCTGCTCCGGCAAGTTTGAGCGCGGCATGGAAGCATTCCACGTGCAGGAGGGCAAGAACATCAAGCTTGCTACCGGCACCAGCCTGATGGCTGATGACCGCGCCATCGTGGACGAAGCCTATGCCGGCGATATCATCGGTCTGTTTGATCCGGGCATCTTCTCCATTGGCGATACGCTGTGCACCGGCAAGCAGCATGTGCAGTTTGCGGGCATCCCCACCTTTGCACCGGAACATTTTGCCCGCGTGACCCAGGTGGACACGATGAAGCGCAAGCAGTTCGTGAAAGGCATGGAGCAGATCGCACAGGAAGGCGCGATCCAGATTTTCCGCGACCTTGGCTCCGGTATGGAGGAAGTTATCGTCGGCGTGGTCGGCGTGCTGCAGTTGGAAGTGCTGGAATACCGCCTGCGCAACGAATATAACGTTGACATCCGTATGCAGACCCTGCCGTATGAGCACCTGCGCTGGATCATGAACGACCCGGACGAGCTGGACCCCAAAACACTGGACCTGACCAGCGACACCCGCTGCATCGAGGACCTGAAGGGCAACCACCTGCTGCTGTTCGGCAGCCCGTGGAGCATCAACTGGGCCGAGCAGCACAACGAACAGCTGAAGCTTTCCGAGTTCGGCAACCTGACGTTCTGATTTTGTTTTGTAATTATGAAAAAAGGCATTGCGGGCCGCGCGTCTGCAATGCCTTTTTTGCATCTTGCGGTTGCACATGGGGGCCAAAACGGGTATACTGAGAGAGTGTAATTTTGTCCTTTTGCAGAAAGGAGGCCGCCCGGATGAAGGCTGACCGCTATTTGTTTGATGGTTCCCACCCATGCGCGCTGCGCAAGCTGCCCTGCGACAACAAGGATGACCATGTAAAGAAAGAAGATATCCTGGCCAAAACTGCCGAAAATCTGGAAAAGATGGCCGCCCTGCAGGACGCCTTTTACGCCGATGGGCGCGAGGGCCTTGTGATCATTCTGCAGGCGCTGGATGCTGCCGGGAAGGACAGCACCGTAAAGCATGTGATGGGCGGCCTGAACCCCCAGGGTGTACAGGTAACCAGCTTCAAGCAGCCCACCAGCGAGGAACTGCACCACGACTTTTTGTGGCGGGTGAACAAAGCTCTGCCGCCCCGCGGCAGCATTGCCATTTTCAACCGCAGCTATTACGAGGACGTTCTGGTGGTGCAGGTTCACGACCTGCAAAAGACCTACCAGATGGCCCCGCGCGTGCTGGAAGACAGCAAGAAGGACTTTTTTGAAAAGCGCTACCGCCAGATCCGCAGCTATGAAGAATACCTGTACGAGAACAGCTACCGCGTGGTCAAAATCTTTCTGCACGTTTCCAAGGACGAACAGAAAAAGCGCTTTTTAGAGCGCATTGACCGCCCGGAAAAGAACTGGAAGTTCTCCTGCTCCGACCTGAAAGAGCGGATGCGTTTTGACGAATATCTGGATACCTTTGATGAAGTCATCACCGCAACCGCTACCAAGCACAGCCCGTGGTATGCCATCCCGGCTGACCAGAAATGGTACACCCGCTACCTGGTCAGCGAGATTGTACTGGATGCTTTGCAGAAGAGTTGCCACGAATACCCGGTGCTTTCGGACGATGCAAAGGCCGAACTGCTGAACTGCAAGGCAGCGCTGGAACAGGAATAATGCCAAACGCTGCCGGGTGGATGTTCCCCCCGGCAAGCCGCAAAAGGAGGGGCGCACTTTGCCGCCGATCCGCGTATTACAAATCATGCCCGCCATGGACGCTGGCGGCATGGAAACCTTTGTCATGAATGTCTACCGTGCCGTGGACCGCAGCCAGGTACAGTTTGACTTTTTGTACCACTATGATAAGCCCTGCTTTTATGATGCTGAAATTGAAGCCCTGGGCGGGCACATTACCAAGCTGACGGTGCGGCAGGACAATAATATCCCGAAATACCTGCATGACCTGCGCGCCTTTTTTACCGCGCACCCGGAATACAAGGTCATCCACGGACATTACAGCGGCTTTGGCATGTTTTATAATGCCGTGGCCCGCCGCTGTGGGGTGCCGGTGCGGGCAGGCCACAGCCACAACACTGCCTATGAGCACAACCTGGTGGGCCAGCTGGACCGGCTGATGAGTTCCCGCTTTGACCACGACCTGACCCACCGCTTTGCCTGCAGCCAGCGCGCCGGGGAGATGCTGTACGGCAAACACCCGTTCACCGTGCTGCCCAACGGCATTATGACCGATGTGTTCGCCCTCCACGATCCCGCCGCCCGCGCCGCCCTGCGCGCTGAGCTTGGCGTGCAGGAAGGCGAAATTCTGTTTGGCCATGTGGGCCGTTTTTGTGAGCAGAAAAACCATGCCGGGCTACTGCGCATTTTTGCCGGGGTCAGCCGCCGCATGCCCAACGCCCGGCTGGTGCTGATCGGCACCGGCGAGCTGGTTGATTCCACCCGTGCCCTTGCCCAGGAGCTTAACCTGAGCGACCGGGTAATTTTTGCCGGGGTGCGCAAGGATATGGCCGCGCTGTACCACGCCATGGATGTATTTTTGCTGCCCAGTTTGTTTGAGGGGCTGCCCGTTGTGCTGGTGGAAGCCCAGGCCGCCGGCCTGCCCTGCTTTGTGGCCGATACGGTGGACCCCGGCGCGGCGTTTGCCGGCAACATCCACTACCTGCCCTTGCAGAATGAAGCCGCCTGGGCTGATTCCATTGCCGCGGCGGACCTGACCCGTGACCCCAACGCCCAGGCCAAAGCCATTGCCGCCGGATTTGATGTACACACCAGCGCGGGCATCCTGCAAAAATTTTACTTGGAGCAGACGCAGAAATATACAAAGGAGGTGCAGCCATGAGTGAAACCGAGCCCCAGTTCAAAGGCCCTGCCATTGCCGTGGTGGTGCCGGTACATAACGGCGCTGCGTTTTTGCAGCAGTGTCTGGCATCCCTGGCTGCGCAGACCTTTGGCGATTTCGCCTGTTTTGTGGTGGATGACGGTTCCACCGATGAAAGCGCCGAGCTTGCCGCCGCGTGGGAAAGCCGGGACGCCCGGTTTGTTGTGATCCACCAGCGCCAGAGCGGTGTTGCCGCCGCCCGCGCTGCCGGGGTGCGCGCGGGGCTGAACCTGAACGCCCGGTGGTTTGCCTTTTGTGATGCGGACGACTGCTACCACAAGCAGTTTTTGGATGCGCTGTACCGCGCTGCCCAAACCACCCGCTGCCAGATTGCCTGCTGCCGGTATGACTGCTTTACCGAGGATATTCCTCCGGAAAGCCCGCCGCCCAGCCAGACCACAGTGTTTCAGCCGCCCGCCCATCTGGATGCCCTGCTGCATGACCACCGGGTGGACTTTGGGCTGTGGAACAAGCTGTACGCCCACGAGCTGATCACCGCCGAGATCATGGACAACGGCCTTGCCTACAACGAAGACCTTGTGGCCAACTGGCAGATTTTCAGCGCGGCAGACGGCTGTGCCTATGTGGATTTTGCAGGCTACCATTACCGGCAGCACGCGGCTTCGGCCAGCCACCGTGCCCTGCCGCCGGAAAGCATTGACCAGCAGCGCCAGGCCGCCGTGTTCATCCGCGAGCATGCCAGCCCGGCCATCCAGCAGAGCGCCAACGCCTTTTATTACGAAAAGCTGGTCTACCTTGCCAGCATGATTTTGCGGCGGGACGATGCCGCCGCCTACCGCGTGCAGATCAACGAGCTGGGGGTGGGCATCCGCGCCGGGCTGCAGGACCCTAACCTTGGCCGCAACCCGCGGCTGCCGCTTGCCATCCGCGCGGCGGCGTGGGCAACCATCAACTGCCCGGTGCTGTGGCGCAAAGTGTGCCGTACCATGTTAAAAGACCGGCGCTGACTCCTTTTGCACAGGATAAACACCATGCGTATTTTATTTATACTGGATAGTGTGGAAAACCCAACCTCTGCCAATGTGCTGATGGCACAGCGTTTGGCAGGGGTGCTTTGTGCTGCCGGGCACACCGTACACCTGCTGGAACTATGGGACGGCCTGCATCCCCAGCCGGAGCTGCCCGGCTGCACCGTGCACTGCCTTGCCTTTGCGGACGAGCGTCTGATGAACGCCGCGCTGGAAAACGGCCGCAGTGGCGGTTCGCCCATTCCGGTGCGGCTGGCGCGGCTTTGCTGCCGCCCCACAGCGGTGGCGGCGGCGTTTCGCCAGCTGGTGCTGCACGCCCCGCGCCGGGTGGTGGATACCCATCGGGAGCTGGAAAAGCTGGATGCTGCGTTCCATTTTGATGTGATCTGCGCTGTTTGTGCGCCCTACCGCGCCGCGTTTGCGCTGGAAACCGCGCAGGTGCAGGCCAAAAAGGCCATCTGGCAGCTGGACCCCTATGCTTCCAACCGGGATTATCAGGCCCCCGGCGGCTACCCGCGGGAGCTGGAGCTGCTGAACCATCTGGCCGCCGCCTTTATCACCCGGCAGGCCGTTGTGGATTACGCCCCCGGCGCCCCGCTGGCCGCGGCGGCGGAAAAAGTTCATGTGCTGGATTTCCCCAGTCTGGTGCCCCCGGCGGCAGTGCCGAACCATGCAGCAGACAGCAAAAAGCGCTGCGTGTTCTGCGGTTCTTTGTATCCCGGCCTGCGGGAGCCGGGCTTTGCGCTGGAACTTTTCCGCGCCCTGGGCCCGGCCAGCGGCTGGACCCTGACGATGGCAGGCGGCGGCTGGCAATACTTTGCCGCGGACGCTGCCCAGACCAAGGCTGTATTGGGCGAACAGTTTGAACAGCCCGGCCCCGTGCCCGCCGAAACCGCCCGCACCATGCAGGCACAGGCCGATGTTCTTTTGAACCTTGGCAACGCGGTAGACAACCAGCTGCCCAGCAAACTGTTTGACTACTTTGCTGCGGGCAAGCCAGTTTTGCACCTCTGCGTGATCGAAAACGACCCTGCCCTGCCCTATCTGGCCCGCTATCCGCTGGCGCTGGTGCTGCACCAAGGCCAGGCTGATGCTGCGGATATTCTGCACCGCTGGCTGGGTGAAGTGTGCGGTAAACAGCTGCCCTTTGGGGAAGTGTGTGACCTCTTCCCTGAGCTGGTGCCGCAGGCGGTTGCGGCTGAATTTGTGAGGTGGCTAATGTGAAGGTACTCTGGCTTGTCAGCATCACCATCCCTGCTGCCGCGGATGCCTGCGGTTTGCAGGCAAAAGAGATCGGCGGGGGTTGGCTTTCCGGCGCGCTGGGCGGCATGACCGCCGCACCGGACGCCCCGGCCATTACCGTTGCCAGCGTGGATGCCCGCGCGGAAACTTTAACCGTTTGCAGCAAAAACGGCGTAAGTTTTGCACTGGTTCCCACCGGAAGTGTGGAAAACTTTTCTGCCCTGCTCAAAAAGATTGCCCCGGATCTTGTCCATATCTGGGGCACCGAGTACGCTGCCGCCCGCACCATACAGCAGGCGGCCCAGGCGGCGGGGATACCGGTGCTGGTTGGCATCCAGGGCGTGATGGTTGACTGTGCCCTGCACTTGAATGACGGCGTGCCAGCACGGCTGCTGCACTCCTGCGCGGCGCAGCATTTGATTGACCGCCATGTGCCGGGCGGGCTGCTGGACGTGAACCAGGCCCGTTTTGACACCCTTGCCCAGAGCGAAGCCGCCGTGCTGGCCAACGCCCGCCATGTGACCGGGCGCACCAGCTTTGACCGTTCCGCCGTTCAAAAGCTGGCCCCGCAGGCCAGTTATTACCCCTGCAACGAAACGCTGCGCCCGGAGTTTTACACCCCACCGGTGTGGCATCCCCGCACCTTTGGCGAAGCGCCGGTGCTGCTGCTCAGCCAGGGCAACTACCCGCTCAAAAACCTGCATACCGTGCTCAAAGCGCTGCCCGCCGTGCTGGCGCAGTACCCCGGCGCGGTGCTGCGGGTGGCGGGCTGGCCCCCGCTGGACAAAGGGCCGCTGCTGCGCCCGGTGATTGACTGGATGTTCCCCTACCAGACCTGGTGCAAACAGCTGATCCGCCGCCTGGGGCTGGCGGACCATGTGCAGTACACCGGCCCGCTGGATGCCGCCGCCATGCGGCAGGCTTACCTGGATGCCGATCTCTTCCTGTTGCCGTCTTACAGCGAGAACAGCCCCAACAGTCTGGGCGAAGCCATGCTGCTGGGCCTGCCCTGCGTGGCCAGCGCGGCAGGCGGCATCCCGGATATGCTGCAAAGCGGCGTGCAGGGGATGCTGTACGGTGCCGCCGGGGATGATGCCGCCCTGAGCGCGGCCATTTTACAGGTGCTTGCCCTGCCGGACCACGGCACGGCGCTGGGCACCGCCGCGCAGATCCGCGCCCGGGTGACCCATGACGCGGCCAAAAACACCGCACAGATGATTGAAATTTACCGCAAAGTCCTGCAAAGGGAGGGAACACTGTGAGCCTGCCCGCCATTGGGGTGGTGATCCCCTGCTATAAGGCCGAGCACACGCTGCGCCAGACGGTTGAAAGCGTGCTTCAGGGTGCACCGGACAATTTGCAGCTGGTGCTGGTGGAGGACGGCAGCCCGGACGGCACCGGCGCGTTGTGTGATGCCCTTGCCGCCCAGGACCCCCGCGTTACCGCACTGCACCAGCCCAACGGCGGGGCATCCGCCGCGCGCAACGCGGGGTTGGATACACTGTGCCGCAGCGGTGCCGAGTGGGTGCTGTTTGTGGATGCGGACGATACCCTGCTGCCGGGGCTGTGGCAGGCGCTGCCCGCTGCATTTGATGCGCAGCCGGGCCTGATTTTGTACGGCATGGTGCGCGCCAGCGGCCCTGTCCCCAATCCGCTGGCCCCCGGCTGCTATGCCGGCCCCGCCGCGCTGGGGGATGCGCTGGACCCGTTGCTGTTTGAAAGCGGCTACCTCGCCGCCCCCTACCCCAAGCTGTTCCGGCTGGATGTGATCCGCCGGAACAAGCTGCGGTTTGACCCACGCTTAAAAATCAATGAAGATGTTTTGTTTAATCTTCAATATTTGCGGTTTTTGCTTTTTTTACAAAAAAACTCTGCCATTTATTGCCTTGCAGGTGTATACTATAATCAGAATGATATGCTTGCGGGCAGTCTGTCCCGCTCCCTGCGGGGGGATTTGCTGGACGCCGAGGCTGTGACCCGCCCCGTACTGGAAGCATTCTTGACGGATGCCAAGCTGCCTGCACCAGAAATTGACCGCCTGGTGCAAATAAGCCGGGTGCGTGCCGCGTTAAATCAATATGGGCTGCTGACCGGCTGCCCCGGCCGCATGCCGTTTGCCCAGCGGCGGCAGCTGTTTGCCCGCATTTTGCAGGATGCTGATGCCCGCGCGGCCCTGCGCGCCCGCCTGACTGCGGACCCCAACCGCCTGCTGGCGCTGCCCTACCGGCTGGGGGTATTTTTGCACAGCGCCTGGCTATTGGCCGCTTATACCCAGCTGAAAAACCGCTTTTTATGAGAGGAACGTTTTGCATGCCGAACCCGACCATTTCCATTGTGACAACTGTATATGACGCCAAGGATTACATCCCCCGCACGGTGCGCAGCATTCTGGCCCAGAGCTTTACGGACTTTGAGCTGCTGCTGGTGGAGGATGGCAGCCCCAACGGCTGCGGCGAGCTGTGTGATGAGCTTGCCAAAACCGACCCGCGCATCCGGGTGTTCCACAAGGAAAACGGCGGCCCGGCCTCCGCTTTGAACGTTGGGCTGGACAATGCCCGCGGGGATTACATCGGCTTTGTGGATTCGGACGACCTGGTGGATCCGAATCTCTACGAAACACTTTTGAATGCCATCCGCGAAAATGATGTGCGCATTGCCTCCTGCAATGCCGATGCGGTGGACGAACAGGAAAAGCCCGTGCCGGGGGCCGGGGTCAACATCAACATTGCCGGGCGGCACATGGCCATGGAGCTGCTGCTGGATACCTTTAAAACCGGCGGCTTTTACGGGCTGCTGTGCTGGAACAAGCTGTTTGACATCCGCCTGTTCCGCGATAAAGGCGTGCATTTTGACGAAACCATGTTCTTTGGCGATGACGCCAGCGAGCTGCACCGCGTGTATGACGGCGCGTATGTTTACTGTGTGCCGCGCGTGCTGTACCACTACCGGCGGCGCGGCGGCCAGATGACCGAGGTGCTGTTTCCGCCGCGGCGGCTGGATGATTTGAAAATGTACTGGAACTGGCTGGGCTGGTTTGCCGCGCAGCCGGACAAAACCGAATATAAAGGTTATTATGAATGGGCCGTGGCATGGTACTGGAAGGTGTTTTACCTGTTCTGGTGCCAGGCCAGCGAGGCCGGAGCCATGGCAAAGCTGAAACCGGAATTTTTGAAGCACAAAAAGCATCTGGACAGCATTTTGCCGGACATCCTGCGCTGCCCGCATGTGCCCGGTGCCGAAAAAGCGCGCGCTGTGCTGTTCTGCGCCGTACCGGGGCTGACCTACACGCTGGCACACGCCCGCGGCAAGCTGCATGGCAGCAAAACGGACTGAGGAATGAGGGGGAAAAACAAGATGGAACATATTGCAGTTAGTGTGATCGTTCCCATTTACAACGCAGAGCCCTGGCTGGAAGAGTGCGTGCAGAGCATTCTGGACCAGGATTTCCCGGCCAGCTACGGCACGATCGAAGTGCTGCTGATCGATGACGGCGCAACGGATGGCAGCGGCGCTCTGTGTGACCGCCTTGCCAAGCGGGACAACCGCATTAAAGTGGTGCACCAGGAGAACCAGGGGCTTTCCGGCGCGCGCAACACCGGCATTGATATGGCCCGCGGCCGCTATTATGCCTTTATTGACAGCGACGATGTGGTGCGCCCGGCGTACCTGAAAAAGATGTACGAAGCCTGCGAAGCGCACGACGCCTACATGGCGATCTGCGCAGTGGAGGACGTACAGGAGAACGGCAAGCCCCTGCCGGAGCCGGTGTTCACCCCACCCACGCAGGAAGGTGTGTTCCGCGGCAAGGATCTGCTGAATGATTTTTATGCCCCCAACGGCACTTATTACACCGTTGCATGGAACAAGCTTTACCGCGCCGAGGTGTGGAAGCTGCTGCATTACCCGGAGGGCCGTCTGCACGAGGATGATTTTGTGGCGCACCGGCTGTTCTGGCGGTGCGATAAAGTGGTGTGCCTGCCGGATGTTTTGTACAATTACCGCCTGCGTTCCGGCAGCATTATGCGCACCAGCCTGAAACCCGGCGCGTTTGACGCGGTGGACGGCCTGGCTGACCGGTACCGCTTTTATGTCGAGAACGGCGCGGACCGTTCGGTGATTGATTCGGCTTATGCTGCCTGTTGGCGGCGGTATCTTTTCCTGTGCGCCAAGGTACGCCAGAACCCGGAGCCGCAGCTGGTCAAGGCCATCAGCAAGGAGCAGTTTCTGATGCAGGGGCTGATCAGCTACCTACCCAACTGCCGCCACATGAAGATGACCGAAAAGCTTTCCGCCGCCCGCTGGGCCATGATGCCCGCCGAAAGCCTTTGCCCGGCAAAGTGATTGTTTAAGGGAGCTTTCCAGCCTTTCTTTCCAGCCTTTTTTGAAAAAAAGGCTTCGGCGAAAAAACTTTAATATAATAGAATATAAGAATAAAAATAGGGATTGGATCGCGAACGGGTAAACAAAATACGCTCAAAACATATTGAAGCACGCGTTTTCCCCATAGAGACCGTAGGGGTGCACATTGTGCGCCCGCTGACCTAATGTCATAGCGTTTTTCCAAGGATTGTATATGGGACAAACGGCCACGGGACGATGCAAGCATCGTCCCCTACAAATAATTTTTAGGTTTGCGATAACCATTTTGCGTTTCTCCCCAACGCGATAAGGGCATCGCGCCCTACAGAATATTTTGCCGCTCATCACGCACTTTCAAACATTCCAAAGCCTAATATTTCCTGAGCGGCGCTGCGCGCCGCGGTCCACCACCATTATTCTTTATTCTTTTTAATTATTCTTTACCTACCCCATTCCTAATTAAACTCCTCCCTCCTAACTCCTCCCTCCTAACTCCTAACTAATTTTCCGTCCACACCAAACTTTCAAACCAACGAAAAAAGGGGTTGTCCATTTTGCCGCTGCGCTCGCCAAATACACCGCGCAAACCGCGCATTTTGCTGGTTCCGCCGCCGGAGCTGCCGGTTCCTGCTGTGCAGGGCGGCGCGGTGGAAACCCTTGTCACCCACCTGATCCGTGAAAATGAACGGGCGGGCAAGCTGGACCTGCTGTGCGCCAGCATCCCGGACCCGGAAGCCGCCGCCCAGGCACAAGGGCTGCAGCACACCAAAATGCTGTACGTTGCCAAGCCCCGCGGCGTGCGCCGGTATTACCCCATGGTGTTTCTGGAGCGCTGCTTTGGCGTTGCCGCCCCATATGACCCGTGGTATCAAAAGGTTCAGCTTTCCCTTGCACTGGAGCTGCCCACGCCGGACCTGATTGTGGCGGAGGGCGGCACCCTGACCCAGTGCAGCGCCATCAGCAAAATGTTCGGCAAGCGGCGTTGCCTGGCCCACCTGCACGGCCAGACCAGCTGCAGCCATGAGATGGACGCCATTTACGGCGGTATTCTGGCCCTGAGCGAGTTTATCCGCGATGATTACCTCAAAACCAGCGAGCTGGACCGCAAGCATGCCTACATCCTGCACAACTGCATTGATACCGCCCGCTTTGTGCCCGGCCCGGCGGATGCTGCGCTGCGGGCTTCCCTCGGCTTTGCGCCGGAAGATTTTGTTGTACTGTTCTGCGGCCGCCTGGAGCCGGATAAGGGCATCCACAAGCTGTTGGAAGCGATGGAGAATATCCATGACCCGCGCATCAAGCTGCTGATTGTGGGCAGCCCGTTTTTTGGCCGTACCCAGCAAAGCCCGTTTTTGCGCAAGTTGGAACAGCAGGCCGAGACCCTTGGCGACCGGGTGCGCTTTACTGGCTATGTGCCCAATGATTCGATGCCGGAATATTACCGCCTGGCGGACCTTGTCTGCGTGCCCACCTTGGTGGAGGAAGCCGCCGGGCTTGTGGCGGTGGAAGCCATGGGCTGCGGCCGACCGGTGCTTGCCACCCGCAGCGGCGGTATGCCGGAATATCTGGACGGCAGCCAGGCCGTGCTGGTGGACCGTGACGGCAATGTAGCCGGGCAGCTGAGCTTTGCCATCCGCATGCTGTACGAACACCCGGATCTGCGCGCCCAGATGAGCACCGCCGGTGCAAAGACGGCACAGCGCTATTCTTCTGCACGCTTTTATGATGATTTTGTACGCATTGTGTACGATTTTGGAGGTCACCTATGGAACAGCCCGTCATCTGTGTGATCGTTCCGGTATACAAGGCGGAAGCCACCCTGCCCCGCTGCATCGAAAGTGTGCTGACCCAGCAGCTGCCGGGCGGGCTGCGGCTGATCTTGGTGGACGATCAAAGTCCAGACCGCAGCGGCGAAATTTGTGACGCTTACGCAGCAAAGGATCCCCGTGTGATGGTACTGCACCGCAGGGAACGCGGGGTTTCCGGCGCGCGCAATGCCGGGCTACGCGCCGCCACCGGCGAGTATATTGTATTTTTGGACAGTGACGATGCCCTGCGCCCCGGCGCTTTGGCCGCCGCCCTTGCGGCACAGGCCGCTGCCCCCAACGCTTTTGTGCTCTGGCACTACACCATGCAGCCGGACGATACCACCCCTGTAACCACAGTAGCCCACCCGGCCCAACAGAGCGACCTGGCCCGCCTGCACCTGGACTGCCTGATCGCCATGCCGTGGAACAAGCTTTACCGGCGCACATACGCCCGGCAGCTTGCCTTTGACCAGGCTTATACCCTTGGCGAAGATTTGCAGTTTGTGCTGGATTATCTGGCTCTGCTGGGGCGCTGCCAGCCGGATTTCAGCTACCTTGTGCTGGAAAGCGCCCTGACCTTTTACGATTGCAGCCGCACTGGCACCCTTTCCACCAAGTACCACGCCAATTACTGCGAAATTTGGCCCAAGCATTTTGCCAAGCTGAACGCCGCCTGCACCGCTGCTGCCTGCCCGCCGCAGGATATGCTGCCGCTGCACCGCGCGGAATTGCAGGTTTTGGCAGAGGGTGCCGCAGACATTTTGCGGCGGGACCCCGATGCCATGCCCGCACGCTGCACCAAAGCCCGCACCGCGCTGCAAAGCCCATGGCTGAAAAGCCTGCTGGATACAATGCGCCATGAGCACTGTTACAGCCCCTATTACCTGCCCTGCCGCTGGAACAGCTTACGTCTGCTATGGATGTTGTCCGAAGCTGCGCGCACGCAGAGCCCCCTGTTCGGCAAGCTGGACTGGGCGGGGTATTATTTGCTGCTGGGCCGCATGAAGCGCGGCTGAACCGCAGCCTGCTTTCTCTCTGGTATTACAGTACATTTCCCCCAGGCAGCGCCGCTGGCTTGCCTGGGGTTTTGTTTTTGCATCGTCAGGTTTTTGGGGTTGTAGATTGTATTCACCTGCTTAACATGGTATAATGGGGCAGAATTATCTCTTTGTACTATTTTTATGGCAATACCGCATAATTCTAAGTGCCGATACGGCGAGCGAGGTGCGGCAGATGCCAAGCCAAAAGCGCAGATAATACTGGATGTCTTATCGAGCATTTTGGCAACGCAGATGCCGTGCCGCAGCTGCCGGAGCGGTGCTTAAGCCGCAAGGCGGGAATTGTGCGGTGTTGCCTTAACACATTTGGGAGAATTATTTAATCGTCAACCACTGCAGCGGCACTGCTTTTATGTGTTTGGCCGCTAAATCTGTTTTGGAGTGTTTTAGATGATGTTTTTATCGCGTGCAGAGTCCTCTTATCTGCACCAGCACCTAAGCGTTGTGCGCCATGTCACCCTGGACCCGGAGGGCCCCGGTGTGCTGCGCATTCACCTGCTCCCTTGCAAAAAAGCACGGCGCAATGTGCCGTTTGTTGCACTTTTGAACGGGCAGGATATTTTGCCGCTCAGCGTTTCCTGGGCCATTCTGCTGGCAGGGCTGATGGACGCCCTGCAGCCTTTTGAGGGTAAGGAGATCACCGAAGACCAGTGGGCCGGCATTGCCGCCCAGGCTGTGGAAACCGCCGCTGCTGTTTACCCGAAAACGGCTCCCGACCAGATCCGCGCGGATTTGAATGCCATGCTGACCTCCTTCCGCGCGCTGACCGCCGGGCAGGAACCGCCCGTGCATGTGCAGCCGATGGACCTGGGCGCTTACGCCCGCTATATGGCAGCCCCCCACCGCATGGACCTGATGGTAAGCTCCATGGAAAAGGACGGTGCCTGGCACTGCAACCAGAAATGCCTGCACTGTTACGCCGCCAACCAGCCCCTTGGCGCGGTGAAAGAGCTAGATACCGACCAATGGCTGGCTGTTATCCAAAAATGCCGCGCGGCGGGCATTCCGCAGCTGACCTTTACCGGCGGCGAACCCACCATGCGCAATGACCTGGTCAGCCTGGTGCATGCCGCACAGTGGTTTGTTACCCGGCTGAACACCAACGGCCGCATGCTGACCAGCGCCCTTTGCCGGGAACTGGCGGACGCCAGCCTGGACAGCGTGCAGGTCACCCTATATTCGGCGGATGAAGCGATCCATAACACGCTGGTGGGTGCCCCCGGCTATGCGGACACCATCAGCGGCATCCGCAATGCGGTGGAGGCGGGGCTGAATGTCAGCATCAACACCCCGCTGTGCAGCCTGAACCAGGATTACACCGCAACGCTGGCGCTGGCCAACTCTCTTGGCGTGCGCTATGCCACCTGCAGCGGGCTAATTCCCACCGGCGGGGCCGAAACCGACCCCAGCAAGGCCACCCGCTTAACGCCGGAAGCACTGACCGCCGTGCTGCGCCCCGCGATGGCCTATGCTGAACAAAACCACATGGAGATCAACTTTACCAGCCCCGGCTGGCTGCCGGATGCGGTACTGTTGGACCTTGGCTTTACCCAGGTGCCCAGCTGCGGGGCCTGCCTTTCCAACATGGCCGTTGCGCCGGACGGCACCGTTCTGCCCTGCCAGAGCTGGCTGCGGGAGGGCGCTGGCCTGGGCAACATCCTGCATGACCCCTGGCACAAGATCTGGAATGTCCCCACCTGCCGCCGTGTGCGGGAAGAAAGTGCGAAAATGGAACACATCTGCCAGCTTGGCATAACCGTTCCCGCACAGGGAGGTTTGTGATGAAACAATCCGTTTTACGCTTTGCCGCGCAGCTGTGGGCTATGCTGGCCGTTCTGCTGCTGTTTGTTGCCGCCGCCCTGCCCGCCCATGCGGATGACGGCGACATGGATGAGATCACCCACTATACCGTAACAGTGGACACCCGCGCCGATGGCTCCGCCGATATCACCTATGAGCTGGACTGGAACGTGATCGGCGGCAGCCTGGATGAACCGCTGACCTGGGTGCGCATCGGCCTGCCCAACAGCCACAACGACAGCCTGGTCAACCTGACGCCGGATACAGTTCTTAACGTAAGTTCCGTGGATGACGGCGGTTCCTTTGCCAAGGTTGATTTTATCAACGCCTACTTCCCGCCGGATATTGCTGCCACCATCGGCGCACAGAGCAGCGTACACTTTGCGTTCCAGGTACACCAGTCCCATCTGTTTTTGCTGAACGAGGACGGCAACGCCGACTACAGCTTTACCCCCGGCTGGTTCGATGATTTGTGTGTGGATGAGCTGACCATCCGCTGGGTGGCGCTGGACGGTATCCAGGCCGATAACGACAGCCAGGACGGCAACTATCTTGTGTGGAACTTTGGCCCGCTGGACCATGGCGAAAGCGCCACGGTGCATGTCAGCGTTCCCGCCCATACAGCACAAAACTACTCCCCCGATGCTGCCGCAACGGACAGCGAAATGTATTATGACGACAGTGACCAGGTACTGGTTTTCTTCTTCGTGCTCCTTCTGGTCATTATCGTGATTGCTCTGATCACGGTTTCCGTTTCCCGCACAAACGGGATCTGGAACGGTGGTTTTGGCGAGGATGACCCCGACGACTGGTACTGGTATTCCAACGGGCACACCCATATCCATGTTGCCCGTAATCTGCCCCCGCCAGAAGGCTACCATCGCGTTCCCCCACCCGCAAACTTCAAGGCCGGGGGCGGAAAGACCCGCGGCGGTGGTGCCGGGCGGCGCAGCGGCGGTTCGGATCACTCCAACCATTCCAGCTGCGCGTGTGCGTGTGCCTGTGTTTCCAGCTGTGCATGCGCCTGCGCGTGTGCGGGCGGCGGCCGCGCCGGGTGCAGTACCAAAAACTTTTATAAAATTACCGTGAAAAAAGCCGACTGATATAACGGAGGGCAAAGCCATGAGCCTGGAAGATCAATACGATGCCTGGGTGCGCAGTGTGACCGGTACAGGCCGCCACAGCGCTACCAAACAGGACCGCGATGCCGCACAAAACAGCCTGAACGCCATGCAGGCCCAGCTGGACGCTTTGGCCGAAAGCCAAAAACGCCAGAAATCTGCCGCGGACGCCCTGAACGCCGTGCAGCGCGCCGGTGCCGCCACCGCGGACAGTGTGCGCCGCATGAGTAGCGAGCTGACCCAAAGCCTGCGCCAGGACGGCCTGCTGGGCGGCAAAACCGCACAGCCTGCCCCCGCAGCAGAACCGGTAAAAGCCGGCCCGGAAAACTTTAATGGCCTGGCCGATCGGGTGCGCCAGCAGGTGCTGGGGCAGGATGCCTTTGTAGGGCAGGTGGTCAAGGCGTTCCGCCGCCCCTTTGTGATGGGCACCGCTGATACCGCCCATGCCCGCGGCAGCATGCTGCTGTGCGGCCCCACCGGTACCGGGCGGCACTATGCCCTGACCTGCATTGTGGACGAGATGGCAGGCCGCGGACTTTTGCACAGCGCCCTGATTGAAACGATGGATCTGGCCCTGTACCCCGGCCCCGCACAGGAAAAGCTGTTTTTGCAGGACCTGTATGCCGCCTTGCAGTCTGACGCCGAGGTTCTGGCCTTTGACCATTACGAAAGCTGTGCATCCAATTACCTGAACATGCTGGCAACGCTGGCCATTGACGGCACTCTGCCGCTGACCAGCCGCTATGTATTGCAGCGCGGCATTCTGGTGGATGTGGGCACCGCCCTGGCCCCCGGCGCGATCGGCGAATTGCAGGCTGCCGGCAAGTATTTTGATTTTTCTCCAACCGGGACGAAACCGCCCTGGCGGACAAGTTCGGCGCGCGGTTCGTGGACGCGCTGGAGGGGGACATCTGCCGCACTCAGGCGTTCACCCCCGAAAGCCTGGCCGCCATTGCCGCGCGGGAGCTGAACCACCTGGCCCAGCGGGTCAAGGCGCAGTGCGGCCTTGTGCTTGCCATGGGCAGCGATGTGCGGGACCTGGTTGCCGCGCAGTACGGCAAAACCAGCGGCATGACCGCCATGCGCGATTATGTCGACAGCATCTACCGCGCCTTTGCAGAGTACGTTCTGGATGCGGACGACATTCCTACCGCCGGAACGCCCGCCAAATTGACGGTGGACGGCAGCCGCCTGATGGCCGCCATTGGCAGCGGTGAACCGTTTGACCTGCTGGCCCTGCTGCCCCGCCAGTACCGCGGCGATGTGGATGCCGTGGAAGCGGAGCTAGATGCCATTGTGGGCCTTGACGAAGTAAAGGATTTTGTGCGCGGCATTGCCCAGAACGTGCAGGCCCAGCAAAAGCGCAAGGCCCAGGGCCTGAAAGTTGCCGATGTGAACATGCACATGATTTTTACCGGCAACCCCGGCACCGGCAAAACCACGATTGCCCGCATTCTGGCCAAGTATCTGAAAGCCATCGGCGCACTGCGCGGCGGCCAGCTGGTGGAAGTGACCCGTGCCGACCTGGTGGGCCGCTATGTCGGCCACACAGCCCCGCTGACCAACCAGGTGATCCAGAGCGCTTTGGGCGGCGTGCTGTTCATTGATGAAGCATACAGCCTGTACCGCGGCGGCGAGGACAGCTTTGGGCTGGAAGCCATTGACACCCTGGTAAAGGGTATTGAGGACCACCGCGATGACCTGGTGGTGATCCTGGCCGGGTACAGCAAGGAGATGGCGCTGTTCCTGACGGCGAACTCCGGCCTGGCCAGCCGCTTCCCGAACCAGATTGAATTCCCGGATTACACAGGCGCTGAGCTTTTGGCGATCACCCAGAGCATTGCCAAAAGCAAGGGGTACCGCCTGGACGATGCCTGTACGATGCCGTTGGTGGCATTCTTCGACCGCCGCCAGTCAGAGAACGCCGCCGAAAATGGCAACGGCCGCATGGCCCGTAACACGCTGGAAAAAGCCATCCTGAACCAGTCCAAGCGCCTGGTCGCGGATGCTGATGCCGCGCTGGACCTGCTGCTGCCGGGGGATTTCGAACTGGAGTGATTCCTTACGGGAGTTTTCCGGTCTTTTTGAAAAAGGCCTTGGCGAAAGACTTTAATGGGTATCGCATAAATCACATAAGCTAAGGTGTATCTGAAAACAAAGAAAATAACGGATATTTCGCAAAATCCCGCTGTGTTTGTAGAAATAGACTAAATTTTCGACTTTTCAGATACACCCTAAGAAATAGGCATGCGGATTCTCGGTAGATACGAGGGTCCGCATGCCTTTGGTTTTGCGGGGGATCGGTTTGGAGTCTGGGATTTTGGTGCAAAAGTTCGCAGTGCGGCAGGGTTCCGCGGGACGATGCAAGCATCGTCCCCTACAAATGTTTTTAGGGCAATACCGCATAATTCTAAGTGCCGCCGAAAACTCCTCCCTCCTAACTAAAAAAATCCGCCCCATCCAGAACAGCTCTCACCATTCTAAACGGGGCGGACAAAAGTTTGATTTACAGTACCTTGGATAAAAACGCTTTCAGGCGCGGATTGTCGGGGTCCTTAAAGAACTCCTGCGGGGGCTTATCGACCTTGATAACACCCTCATCAATAAAGATCACACGGTTGGCAACCTCGCGGGCAAAACCCATTTCGTGGGTCACCACCACCATGGTCATGCCATCGCGGGCCAGTTCTTTCATCAGTTCCAGAACTTCGCCTACCATTTCGGGGTCCAGCGCGCTGGTGGGCTCGTCAAACAACAGCACTTCAGGGTTCATGGCCAGTGCACGCACAATGGCAATGCGCTGTTTCTGGCCGCCGGAAAGCATGTTGGGGTAAACATCCGCCTTATCGGCCAGGCCAATGCGCTCCAGCAGCTCCATGGCCTGCTTGTCGGCAGCAGCCTGGCTCATACGGCCCAGGCGCACCGGAGCCAGCGTGATGTTCTTTTTCACCGTCAGGTGGGGGAACAGGTTAAAATGCTGGAACACCATGCCCATCTGGGCGCGGGTGGCATCAATGTCGCGTTCGGTGATCTCTTTGCCGTCCAGCATAACCGTGCCGCCGTCCGGTTCTTCCAGGCGGGTCAGGCAGCGCAGAAAAGTGGACTTGCCGCAGCCGGAAGGCCCAACCAGGCAGACAACATCGCCCTTATTGATGGTCAGGTCAATGCCCTTGAGCACGTCCAGACCGTTATAGTTCTTTTTTAAGTCCTTAACGACGATCACTCTTCGCCAGCCTCCCTTCCAGTTTGCCAAGCAGCCAGGTAAAGATCATAACCAGAATCAGATACATCAGCGCCACGCCGAACAACGGGAACATCGGCTCGTAAGTACGGTTCATGATGCCCTGTGCAGCGTACAGCAGCTCCTTGCCGCCAATAACGGTGATGAGCGAGGTATCCTTGAGAAGGACGATGAACTCATTGCCCAGGGCAGGCAGCACCGAGCGGATGGCCTGCGGAATCACGATCAGCACCATGGTTGTCATGTAGTTCAGGCCCAGGCTGCGGCCGGCTTCCATCTGGCCGGGGTCAACGGCCATCAGACCGCCGCGGATGATCTCCGAAACATACGCACCGGAGTTAATGCCCAGTGCCAGCGCGCCGACCATGGTAAAGTTGCGGCTGTTGGCAAAGATAACCATGCTCATAATCAGCATCTGCACCATCATGGGGGTGCCGCGGATCACAGTGGCGTATAGCTTGCATACAGCGTTGGCAACGGCAAGAGCCGGGTCGTGGTGGCCGCGGCGCTGTTGGTCATGCGCAACACGCACCAGGGCAACCACGCTGCCCAGCACCACGCCGATCGTCAAAGCAATTGCCGTTACATACAGCGTGGGGATGACCCCTTTGAGGTATTGCTGCCAGCGGTTTGAGGCAATAAATGCCTGGTAGAATTTGACGAACAGATCCTGCCCGAAATCCAGCTTTGTACCAGCTTTCGCCAGCTGGGTCAGCATTTCGTATTGTGCGGCCATCCGCATTCCACACCTTTCCTGTGTTCCGGCACCAGGGCACCGGGCGTTTATTTTACGGTCTTACCAACAAAAGGGAGGCGCCCCTGTGGGCCACCTCCCTGTGGCACTTGTGAAAAAGCTGCTTTATTCAGCAGTGATGTACTTGTCCACGATAGCCTGCAGGGTGCCGTCGGCCTTCAGCTCTTCCAGAGCGGTGTTGATGGCATCCTTCAGTTCGGTGTTGCCCTTACCAACGCCGATTGCGTAGCTTTCTTCCACGTAAGCGGTGTCCAGCAGCTTCAGGCCGGGGTTGGCAGCAATAAATTCCTTAGCGGGAGCGTTATCAATAACAACGCAGTCAACCTGGCCGTTGTTCAGCATCTGCACGGCAGTCAGGCCGTTGTCGTAAGCAACAACGTTCTCATCGCCAAAGTCGTCAGAGCAGTACAGGTAGCCGGTGGTACCGCGCTGGGTGCCGATTTTCTTGCCAGCCAGGTCATCCACGCTGGCAATATCGGAATCTTCCTTGACGATGATGGACTGGATGCCGGTTGCGTAAGAATCGGTGAAGTCCATCACGTTCTGGCGCTCGTCGGTAACGGTAACGCCAGCCATAACCATATCGGCCTTGCCCTGCTGTACAGCCAGCAGTGCAGCGTCAAAGTCCATATCATCGATCTGCAGCTCCAGGCCCAGCTTGTCAGCAATAGCCTGTGCGGTCTCAATGTCGATGCCCTCAAATTCACCGGAATCGGTGGTCATCTCGTACGGGGGGAAGGCTGCGTTGGTGGACATGATCAGCTTGCCCGGCTCAACGGTGGACAGCTCAGCAGTTTCAGTCTCGCTGGCTGCTTCAGAGGAAGCAGCCTCGGAAGATGCAGCATCGCTGGAAGCGGCCTCGGGGGAAGCGGCTTCGGAAGATGCAGCAGAAGAAGCGGTGGAACCGCAGGCAGCCAGGCTCAGGACCAAGGCAGCGGCAGTCATCAAAGACAATGCTTTTTTCATTACAATATACCTTCTTTGTTCATGGTTCTCTGATTTTCAAGGCGTATCTGAAAACAAGGAAAATGACGGACATTTCGCAAACACAAGCAGGATGTAAGGCAAAGAGCCGCAGGAATCCTTTCTGGATTTCAAAGGCAACACCGCACAATTCCCGCCTTACGGCTTAAGCACCGCTTCGGCGGCTGCGGCACAGCATCTGCGTTGCCAAAATGCTCGATAAGACATCCAGTATTATCTGCGCTTTTGGCTTAGCAGCTGCCGCACCTCGCTCGCCGTATCGGCACTTAGAATTATGCGGTATTTGCCCAAGGCTTTTTAACGCAAAATCCGGCTGCGTTTGTAGAAATAGACGATACATTCGACTTTTCAGATACACCCTAGCGCAGCGGCGGAACTTTCCCTCTTTCCGGAGCTGCATCAGGATAAATTCTAGTATAATACATAAATATTCAAAGTCAATGCATAAATATTGGATTCAGCATTTTGCGGCAAGATGGCTGCCCGCCCCACCAGAAATTGTGCATTTTTCAAGCCTGCATTTCACAGTTTTTCCTGATATATTGACGCCGTAAGTTAAACGTGGTAAACTTTACGCGTTCATGAGCGAAATTCATGCCTTTCAGTCGAAATAAACCGGCTTGCATTACCTTGCCGTACAAAAAAGAGGAATCAATATGCTGACATTAGGTGACCTGCACATTGGGCAGGATGCAATCATCCGCGTGGTAGGCGGTGAGGGCGAGCTGCGCCACCACCTGCTGGATATGGGGCTGACCCCCGGCACCGAGGTAACGCTGCGCAAAACGGCCCCCATGGGGGACCCCATTGAAGTGGAGCTGCGTGGTTATGAGCTGACCTTGCGCCTGGCCGATGCGCAGAAAATTGAAATTGACAGCGTGCACGCAACGGACCGCGCCGCCCCCAGCGAAGAGCGCCACAAGGTGGTAGCCCACCCCGGCGTTGGCGAGCTGGACAAAGCCGCCAGCTACCACGAGCGCAAAGCCGGCGCCCCCATTGCCGCCGGTGCACCGCTGACCTTTGCCCTGGCCGGCAATCAGAACTGCGGCAAAACCACGCTGTTCAACCAGCTGACCGGCTCCAACCAGCATGTGGGCAACTTTCCCGGCGTTACGGTGGACCGCAAGGACGGCGTGATCCGCAACCACAAGGAAGCCACCGTAACGGACCTGCCGGGCATTTATTCCCTGTCCCCTTATTCCAACGAGGAGATTGTCACGCGGGATTTTATCCTGAGCGAGCACCCGTCCGGCATTATCAACATTGTGGATGCTTCCAACATTGAGCGCAACCTGTACCTGACCATGCAGCTGATGGAGCTGGATACCCCCATGGTGCTGGCGCTGAACATGATGGACGAAGTGCGCGCCAACGGCGGCACCATCATGGTAAACCAGCTGGAAGAAACGCTGGGCATTCCGGTTGTTCCCATTTCTGCCGCCAAAAATGAGGGCATTGACGAGCTGATCGAACATGCCATCCATGTGGCGCGCTACCGGGAGCTGCCGGGCCGCATCGACTTCTGTACGGCAGGCAGTGACCCAGCAGACCCCAGGGGCGCGGTGCATCGCTGCATCCATTCTGTCGGACATTTGATTGAGGACCATGCCGCTGCCGCCGGGCTGCCGCTGCGCTTTGCCGCCACCAAGCTGGTGGAGGGAGACACCCTGATTGAAAAAGCCCTGCAGCTGAACCCCAACGAAACAGATATACTGGGCCACGCCATTGCTGAAATGGAAACCGTGACCGGGCTGGACCGCGAAGCCGCCCTTGCGGACATGCGCTTTACCTTTATTGAAAAGTTATGCTCCGCCACGGTGGTGAAGCCAGGCGAAAGCCTGGAGCATAAGCGCAGCGTTGCCATTGATAAGATCCTGACCGGCAAATACACTGCCTTGCCCTGTTTTGCGGGCATTATGGCGCTTGTTTTCTGGCTGACCTTTGGCGTAGTGGGCTCCACCCTTTCGGACTGGATGACCCTTGGCATCGACTGGTTTACCGGCGTTGTGGACTGCGCCCTGACGGCGTATCAGATCAACCCGGTGGTGCACAGCCTTGTGATCGACGGCATTTTTGCCGGTGTGGGCAGCGTGCTGAGCTTTTTGCCCACGATCGTTATCCTGTTCTTCTTTTTGTCCATCCTGGAAGATACCGGTTATATGGCCCGCGTGGCCTTTGTGATGGACAAACTGCTGCGCCGCATTGGGCTTTCGGGCCGCAGCTTTGTGCCCATGCTGGTGGGCTTCGGCTGCTCGGTTCCCGCCATTATGGCAACCCGCACCCTTTCCAGTGAGCGTGACCGCCGCATGACGATTTTGCTGACCCCGTTCATGAGCTGTTCCGCCAAGCTGCCCATTTATGCGCTGTTCACCGCCGCGTTTTTCCCGCGGGTATGGCGTGCACCGGTCATGATTTTCCTCTATCTTTTCGGCATTTTGTGTGGTATACTGTATTCGCTGATCCTCAAGCAGACCTGTTTCCGCGGTGAACCGGTACCCTTTGTGATGGAGCTGCCCAACTACCGCCTGCCTTCGCCCAAAAGCGTCGGCCAGCTGATTTGGGAAAAGGCCCGTGATTTTATTCAGCGTGCCTTTACAATTATCTTTGTTGCAACCGTCGTGATCTGGTTCCTGCAGACGTTCGACACCCGCCTGAATGTTGCTGCCACCCCGGATTCCAGCCTTCTGGCTTTGGTTGGCAGCCTGATCACCCCCATCTTCAAGCCCCTTGGCTTTGGCGACTGGCGCATTTCCACGGCGTTGATCACCGGCTTTACCGCCAAAGAAAGCGTTGTTTCCACCCTGACCGTCCTGCTGGGCGGCGATACCGGCGCGCTGAACATGCTGTTCACCCCGTTTACTGCGCTGGTTTTCCTGATCTTTACGCTGTTGTATACCCCCTGTGTTGCAGCCATTGCCGCTGTCAAGCGGGAACTGGGCGGTGGCCGGGCTGCACTGGGTGTGGTACTGATGCAGTGCGGCATTGCCTGGGTTGTGGCGTTTGCCGTGCACTGTGTAGGGGTTTTGCTGGGGGTGGCATAAGGGCAGCGCATTCACCTGTCACTTTGTTTTCGCTTAACCCATAGGGAGGTTTTTTCCATGTCACTTCAAAGTATCCTTGTTCTGGTTATTATTTTTGTTCTGCTCGGCGTTGCCATCGGTTTTATTGCCAACAGCGAAAAGGGCTGGCACGGCGGCTGCACCGGCAACTGCGCCAGCTGCCAGGAACACTGCAATGACAAACAGAAAAAGAACCCGCCCAAGCAGCAGTGATGTCCAAGACCGAAGGAGACCGCCGTATGACTGCTGTTCAACAATCCGCCGCTCCGCACCCTGCCGTGCGTCAGCGCATTGACTGGATTGATACCGCCAAAGGTCTGTGCATGATTCTGGTGATTGTGGGGCACACCCTGCCCTACGGCAACCTGATGCGCAATTTCATTTTTTCGTTCCACATGCCGGCCTTTTTCTTTCTGACCGGCTATACGGCCCGCCGCCCGGATACCTGGCAGGGTTTTGCCCGCCGGGTCAGGAAGGACTTTGTTGCACTGATCGTTCCCGTGCTGGGTGTGGTGCAGGTGTTCAACGTTTTGCTGAACTTTTTTCCTTTCTGATGACAGAAGCCTGACCAACCTGTGGGATATTGCCCACTACAATGCCATCACCCTGTTCTGGGCCAGCGGTAACCCTGCCGACGGCATTCCCAGCTGCGGCATGCCATGGTTTTTGTTTGCACTGTTCTGGGGCAAACTGATCTGGGAGCTGCTGGGGCTTTTGTTCCCCAAAGGGGATTTTGCCGTCAGTTTCATTGTCATGCTGTTCGGGGCATACATCGGGCAGGTACAGTATCTTCCCCAATGTCTGGATGTTGCAATGGTCGTTGTCATGTACCTCACATTGGGGCAGCTGTTCCGCCAGCATCAGGCACTGTTGGACCGTTACCGGGTCCCGCTTTTCCTTGCCATGCTGATCCCCTGGACATGGTGCTGCCAGCAGGGCATTTATATTGAACTTGCTTCCCGCACATACTCCAATTACATTTTGTGCGCTTCCATCAGTGTATGCGGCATTTGGATCTTCTGCCATCTGTGCCGTGAACTGAACGCCAATAACGCTTTGCGGCCGGCGCTCAGCTTTTTGGGGCGGCACAGCCTGTGGCTGTTCTTTGTGCACCATATGGATGTGTTTACCAGTGCCATCTGGCAAAAAGACCGCCTTCTGTTCACGCTGCCCTGCCGCATCGGGTGGGACATCCTGCTTTCCCTGCTGCTGCTTGGCTGCTGGACATTGCTGCGCACCGGCTGGCGCAGGCTGACCGCAAAATAAACTCTTTGAACCGTTCTGCATCCCCTGTTCCGGGCCTGCAGGGCGGCTTTTGTTTTGGCAGCGCTTTCTGCACAGTGCAAACATTGTTTTTTACCGCGGATTATGGTACAATGAATTGTCTATAAGTATGTATCGGGGATTCCCCTGAAATATCTATTTTTGAAAGGGCTTTTTATGGCAGAGCAACGCAACCAGACCCCTGCCGGGGATAACACGCAATGGACCACCATCATTCGGCCGCGCACCGGCTGGTTTGATGTGGACCTGGAAGAGCTGTGGCGCTACCGTGACCTGATTGTCATGTTCGTCAAGCGCAACTTTACCGTCATGTACAAGCAGACCATCCTGGGGCCGCTGTGGATCATCCTGAACCCGCTTATCACCACGGTGCTGTTCAACGTGGTGTTCGGCATCCTAGCCACCGGCATCCTGTTCCTGCCGTTTTTGTCGAACGACTACGCCGTGTCGCTGAACATCCTGGCAGCCGCCGGATGGAAGCTCGTCATGCTGGCGCTGTTCTACCTCGTGGTCACCACCTACGCGCACAGCCGCACGAAGTTGCTCGTGGGCATCTCGCTGGCGTACGCGCTGCCGCGCTTCGGCCTGTTCGTGGGGCAGAACGTGGCGCAGCTGCTGGGCGTGGGCAGCAC
>ENA-OQNA01000078-OQNA01000078.1-human-gut-metagenome-genome-assembly--contig:-NODE-78-length-33841-cov-6.278223_pt1 | contig 33841 bp, 49 predicted proteins | sample MGYA00242625_ERZ504872 | MGnify/ENA primary metagenome ERZ504872 (study PRJEB26092, sample SAMD00036425) | human gut metagenome | host: Homo sapiens | study: EMG produced TPA metagenomics assembly of...
GAGACGCCCTTTGCTACATGCACGGTCTTGCGTCCCCTCGAATTGACTGTGACCGGTCCCATCTTCACGGACGTGCTGACACCTCTTTTACCGATATTCACCCGGACGTTCTTGCCCAGGCTGATCCTGCGATTGACCCTGAAACCCATTGTCATTCCCCTCAATCGTCAGGCGTCTCGGCTTCGAGACGTGCGTTCGAATCCTTGTTCGCGGCCACGTCGTAGTCTTCGGGGTGCGCGGCGATACGGTCGATGAGATCATCGGTGATCTGGGATTCGCACTCGCGAGCTTCATTGCGCGCGGCTCTAGCAATGAATTTCTCGGCTTCCTCAATGAGTTCATGTGGATTAATACCGAAAACTTCTGCTAGCTGAGCTATCTGCGTTACTTTGATGTCACGCTCGTTTTTCAGCATTCTGATTAGCGTTCGCTCTGGTACGCCAGACTTCTCCGAAAGCTCTTTGATGGTTAATCCTGCTGCAGAACGTTCTGCAGCAATTGCTTTAGCTGTTGCTTCATTAATGTCCATATGGACAGTATAACGACTGTAAATTTGCTAACAACTGCCCGTTTGGGCGTGTCGCACTTGCATACTGCCCAAATGGGCATTAGTATGCAAAGCATGGACAGCATGAAGTATTCAGCAACAGTTGCAAAACGAGTTGACAAGGCTCTTTCCAGTGCGAAATTCAGCGTTTCTGAGGCGTCGGAGAAGTCTGGAATCCCTCGAGTCACATTGACAAGGAGGCTTAGATATCCAGCGTCATCGCCATTCACTGTTCGTGAATTGCATCAAATTGCTGAAGCGATTGGGTGTGATGTCAGTGAGTTCTTCGTCAGAGACAAAAAATCATAAGTCGCTGACGCATGAATCGAAAGGAGAATCCGAAATGAGCATCAATATTCCGGCCGAGACACCGGACGAATCCACGAACCCGATTTCCGTTGAGGAGTTCGAACGCCTGCACCCGGCGATGCTGGGCGCGATAAGAAAAGCCGTCCGCGAGGAACCAGCTCGAACGGTTATCGGAACAGTGGGCGACGACAGGAGGAGCCACCTGTCCAGCCTTGACCTGCGAGGAATCGGCATCGAGGTCGGACGGCAGTTGTCGGCCCGCGACATGACGACTGAAGTCATGGGCTCGATTCTCGAGCACATCAATCAGGCCGCGGACCGACTAAGCACGGAGATACAGGAACTCCGTTCAGAACTTATCCGAGAGCACGTCGAGACAGTAGGCGGCGGATGCCATGGAAGCATCCATCGAATCGAATCCCTTGGCGAGGAGGGAAAGCCCTTGGCACAGGGCTCTCATCCTCTCGTCGGGATCGGACGTTTCAGCGGCCTTCCCGAACACGGCGCTCGCCTTCGCGAAATCGGATCCATTGCTCATATTCTCACCTCCCTTCTTTGCGTGGGTCTGCTCATTCTCCCACTCGGCAGGAAGGGCCTCAAATGAGAGTGCTTCGAAAAAGCAAGCGGCGCTCGCCGAAGAGTGAATCGAAAGGAGAATCCGAAATGAGGAAGATGAAGAGATCCGACGTTCGAGAATGGATTCCAGGTGAACCGCTCGAACGGGTCGACTTCGGCAACGGCTGCACGGGGATGGATAAGAGCATTCCGAAAGAGCCGGGGAACGCTGGCGATTTCAAGCGTCTCATCTGGAAATGCCGCACCATCGAAGCGGACGGAGGGCCATGCCTTGATGTGCTTCCATCCGAATACTGGATTGACGACGTGAAGCAGGCCGGCTATTTCGATGTGGTCACCGACGAATCAAGTTACGGCCCATGCAGCTTCGGTGATGCGTGGTTTTATCTCGCTGGCGTTGATGCGGGATGGCATCTCGCCCGCAGGAAGCGTCATTCCGGTTTGTGTGCGACCTTGCGTGGCATATTCGATTCGTTGACTCATCGCCACGAGAACGCGACTTGATGCAGAACCGTTGGTTACGGCCTCGAAGCCCTCTCGCGAATCTGCCGAACACTCTTCGAGCTGCGGTTCCACGCCTCCTTCTTTATCTCGGTCAGAGATACACGAATCTTATGACTGCGCGACATGTGGGACGACCGCCACTCAATCTCGAAATCATCGGGAAGTAGCAGCACCGCATTCTCGCCGGTGAAGCCGGTATGGCAGATCTGATTCGGTCTCAACCGCTTGGCCAACAGCGGCGTATAGGGGCTTGTTCCGAACGTTGCCTGAGGTGGGATTCGGACGTCATACATCGTCAGAGGTCCAACAAGCCGGAAATACACGATGCTGTTTGACGTGGAATCAAGAAAAGGCTCCAGATCGGTTTTGGACAAATCGTCCCTACGGCGAATGGAGTGGATTTGAAACTGCTGCAGAACGTTCCACGCCAAAGACGCCCCGGCAATGATGGTCGAAGCCCAGCCTGCCGGATCCTCAAGAAAACTACTCACAAACTCGATTCTAAGGAGAATCTAATGAACAATGAAATACAACGATTCGACTTCAAAGGCGCGGCACTGCGCACCCTGTCAGACGAGGCGGGGGAGCCTTGGTTCGTCGCCAAGGACGCATGCGACATCCTCGGCATTGACACAAATCATCTCCGTGAAGCTCTTGATGATGACGAAATCACAAACCTCCGCAATTCGGAGGTTTGGAATCAGCCGGGGCGTGCGCCTCTCATCATCTCCGAGCCTGGCCTGTACAAGCTCATCATGCGCTCGCGGAAGCCGGAGGCGAAGGAGTTCCAGCGTTGGGTGACTCATGAGGTGCTGCCCCAGATCCGCAAAACCGGCGGCTACATTCCCGCCACGGACGCGGATGATGACATGACCATCCTCGCGAAGGCTGTGATGATCGGCCAGCGCACCATGGAAGCGCAGAAGCGGAAGATCGCCTCGCAGCAGTCGCGCATCGTGGAACTGGAGCCGAAAGCTCGGTTCGCGGACGCCGTAGCCGCGTCCGACGGCACGTGCCTGGTCGGCGAGCTCGCGAAGATGCTCCGGCAGAACGGGATGGACATCGGCCAGAACAGACTGTTCCGTCTTCTTCAGGCTGACGGATATCTCGGCAAGTCCGGTTCGAATCGCAACGTGCCGACACAGCGTGCGATGGACCTCGGCCTGTTCCGCATCAAGGAGACCACCGTCACCCATGCGGATGGTCACACCACGGTCAGCCGCACTCCGAAGGTCACGGGCAAGGGGCAGCGCTATTTCATCGACCGGTACTGGGGTCGCGCTCAGCCGTCGTTGGAAGCGGGTGCGTGATGGACAAGAACATGCAAAGGGCAATGCTCTCCGCGTTCGATGATTTGAGGAACCGGCTCATCACCGCGACGCAGCCGAAGACAAGCGTCGACCTCATTGATTCGACCTTCGCCATGTCGTCGATCGGCGGCAGAGGCCTCGAGCAGTTGAGGGAGGCCGCCGCTGCCGCCGCCGTGCTTGGACAGATGGAAGCCGTCTGCCGTTTCCTTCTAGAGATCCTTTATCCTGCCGGAGTCGGTGAAGGCGTTGACGATCTGCTGGCTGCCGAATCCGATGAAATAGACAGCCTTCGCGAGTTCCCGAATCTCGGGATTCTGCGAGGTCTCCTTGATTCGCGCGGCGATGCTGGTTCCGCAGGCGATGTTTCCTCTCGCCTCTTCGAGTGCCTGTCGCTGTGTGAGCATGATTCTTCTCCTAACTGTTCGGCCCGCACGTCGGAAATGCGGGATGACACCGATTTTAGGAGAGGGCCGGGCGGTTCTCCTAACGCCGCCCGGCATCACACACGCAAAGGAGGCGCGTGATGGATGACAAAGAGGTGTTCGCCGCATTGGCGGCGGCGTTGAAGCCGATGAATACAACGAAGGACATCGCGGACAACTGCGGCATCAAGGAAGGCACCCTGGCGTACTGGCGTAGCGCGGGCATCGGCCCGAAGTTCGTGAAGGTGGGACGAATCGTCATGTATCCGAAGGAGCAGATGATCGCCTATTTCGCGCAACACCTGTACCAGTGCACATGTGAATACGAGGGAAAGGAGTCGGCATGAAAACGATTCGCAAGGCCTGCGTGCAGGCAGTGTTCGACGAGTTCGAGACCCAGGGCGAACTGGTCCACCCATTCAAGGACGGGGATGTGGAGGCCATGAGGCCGCTCGGCCACATCGTCGGCTACATCGACCTCGACGTCACCGGAATCGTGGACCTCATCATCGACACGATCAACAAGGAGCTGTGATGACACTCAGGAGAATCGACGCGGAAACGCTGCTGACGCCACCAGTACCGCCGAGGGGCACGGTGATCATGTTCGGTTTGACCGGCTATGCGATTCGCGTCACGGGCAAGGGCGCCAGCCTCATGGCACTCGACGTCGACGGAAGCCAGGAGCTGGCGAGCATCGGGAAAGACCAGGCAAGGAAATTCATTCAAAGCATCGGAGGCGCAAGATGACGGACAACGATTATCGCATTGAGGACAGGTTCGAAAAGGGAAGGCCGAACTACACGCTCAGGCGTTTGAAGTTCACGCTGGCCGTGGTCGGCCTGGTCGTGAGCGTGACGCTCATGCTCACCTGGCATGACTCGTGGAACATGGCCGGCGCGCTGCTGGTCGAGGGCGTGTATCTCGCCACCGCGTTGTGGCTGGTGGTGCGGTTCGCGTCCAGGGACGACGACTGAGGGGAGTGACCGATGAGGGAGATTCTGCCGCATTGGCATTTCAGTCCGAACGCTCCGGTCAAGGACGTCGACACGAAGAAGATGACGAGTGGTGACAGGGCGGTGGCCGGCGCGTGCCGTCGGGCGATGGAGACCGAGGCGTGGAAGGAGCTGGTGATCCTCGAATCGTTGGGCGTGCGTTTCAACGGACTGGTGGGCCGGTTCGTGTCCGAGGTCGCCATGCCGGTGTTGGAGGTGATGCCTGATGACAGTTTCCATCAGGGCGCTGCCGCGCAGTTGACGCACATGGTGAAGACCAAGGATGGTGGCGAGACCATCCGCATCATCAAGACTCTCGCCGTGAAAGGTAGGTTCTAATGGCTGGTGAGACGATTATCGCGGTGGTGGGCAATCTGACCGCGGATCCGGAGATTCGTACCACTGGTAGCGGCGCAGCCGTTGCCAGCTTCACGATTGCCTCAACCCCGCGCACCTGGAACCGTAACACGAACCAGTTCGAAGACGGTCAGGCTTTGTTCATGCGCTGCTCCGCGTGGCGCGACATGGCCGAACATTGCGCGCAAAGCCTGGCAAAGGGCATGCGTGTGATCGCCCAGGGCAGGCTGACGCAGCATTCATGGGAGGACGAGCAGCATCAGAAACGGTCGAGCGTGGAGTTGCAGGTCGATGAGATCGGGCCTTCCTTGAGATATGCGACCGCGCAGGTGACCAAGGCGCAGCGTGGCACGGCTGGAGCGTATGGCAATCCGTCCTCCGCTCCGGCGGGCTATACGGGCGGAGCCACCGCTGCCGGTGCCTCGTTGCCGCCGTCCGACCCGTGGGGCTCGCCACAAGGCGAATCGTCATCGTTCGGTGATTTCGGCAAGCCGGAATCGGAACCGGAATTCTAAGGATGAATCATGAGCCTTCAAGCATTGACATGGGTGATATACGAGGTGGCCTCGGACATCAAGTATTCGGATTTCCGTGTGCTTCTCATCCTCGCCGACATGGCCGACCAGCAGGGTCGTGGCGCGTGGCCGAGCAGGAGCACGATAGGCCGGTTGGCCGGATGCAGCGTGCGCACCGTCTCCTACGCGTTGAAGAACCTCGAAGCCTCCGGGCTGATCAGCAGGGGAGACCAGCGCATCGTCTCCAACCTCGGCGGATACAAGCCGACCGTCTGGAACCTCAACATGGGCAGGAGTGCAAAAACTGCACCCCTCGAAACCGCCAAACAAGCAGTGCAACATGACTGCACACCACCAGTGCAAACAGATTGCACACCACCAGTGCAACGAGGGGTGCAAAAACCAGCGGACAGGTGTGCAAACAGCAGTGCAACATGTTTGCACAAGAACCCAACTAAGGAAGAACCGTATATAGAACCTAGAGAGAGTAACGCGCGCGCGAGAAAACAAATCACAATACCAGCCGACTGGAAACCCTCTGAGGAACACCGGGCGCTCGCCGACCGGCTCGGCATCGACTGCGACATCGAGGCCGACAAATTCCGCGACATGGCCCTCGACTCGGGAGCCCGCTCGGCCGACTGGAACGCGAAATACCGCAACTGGCTCGTCAAAGGCAAGGAACGCGGATTCGCCACGCCAAAGGATTCCAACGCTCGCCGACGGTTCACGTGGGGCAGCGAAGAGGTCAAACGCGTACTCGGCCCGATAGCCTGCGAAGGCACGGACACGTACATGGAGCTCGCATGCAAGGTCGCGAACCTGCTCAACCAGGGCGTGGACCCGGACATGCTGCGCCGTCAGCTCGCGAACGTGCCCGGCGACGTATTGGCCGAACAACTGTTCGAACAGGAGGCTGCGGCATGAACGCCATGACCATCGCACACATGGCCGGCATCCTCACCTCGGCCATCCAAGCCGCCGACCGATTGGAACTCGACGCGCTCAAAGGCCCGGCGCTCGCCGATATGGACCTTGACCTCGTCCGCGATATCAAACGCGACTGCTCGACCTGCATCAACCTGCTCGACCTGCATCAACCTGCTCGACCAGTTCGGAAGGGAACAACGATGAGCGACCGGCAATTCCAGGAATCGAAACACGTCGCCTTGCAACGTCAGGGCTGGCATTGCATGCGTTGCGGACGCAACCTGCACGACCCGAGTGTCTGGCCGGGCAGGAGCGGCCACCACCGGCAGTTGCGCCGTCGGGCCGACCCGACCGTGCGTGACCTGCCGAGCAACATCGTCGAACTGTGCGGGTCGGGCACGACCGGCTGTCATGGTTGGGCGCACGCGCATCCGGCGGAGGCGGAACGGTTCGGCTACATCATCCCGAGCTGGCGTGATCCGCTCAACGCGCCGATACGCGACTGGAACGGCGACTGGTGGTGGCTGCTGGATGACGGCACGGCGCAACGGCTCACGCAAATCGAGATCATCGAATGGCAAAGCGATTGGAAGGAAGAATCATGAGGAAACAGGACAAAGACTGGAATGGGAAGCCGGAGGCGCTCCTGTGGGTCGACGTGGAGACCACTGGAGTGGACCGCGACCTGGACGAACTGCTGGAGGTCGGGATGCGCTGCACGAGCGTGGACGCCACCGAAACGTACGGCACGCTCACCCGCCTGGTGAAGCCGCAGTGCCTCACCCTGGACGATTTCACGCCCGTGAGCTTCTCGATGCACTGCGATTCGGGACTCCTGCCCGCATTGTTGGATTCGGAGCCGTCACGGGTCAACCGGAAGGCCGTCACGGACGCGATCCTCGAATTCCTGGACAGCCTCGCGCAACGGTTCACGCTCGTGCCGGCCGGAACGAACGTGGACTTCGACATCGACTTCCTGCGCCGGTTGGATCCGGACATCGTGCGCCGCATGTCCTACCGGAAGCTGGACGTGACCACATTGCGACATCTGGCCGACTGGTTCACGGACGAAACCCCGTACGGCAGGCATTCCAGCCGCCACCGCGTCCGATGGTGCATCGAACGCGACATCAGCGACTACCGCAGCCTGTACAAGGCCATCACCGGAAGGACCATGTGATGATCCGCAAACGAACGTCCTACTCGTGCGTGTGCGACGGCTGCGGCTGCGAACAGTTCGACGATTACTGGAGCGAGGACGCCGCGCTGGCGCAGGCGGAGGACGACGGATGGGATTGCGGCACGGACTCGCAGGGCGACGGGGAGACCTACTGCCCGAATTGCCATCCCGTGTACGTGTGCCACCATTGCGGACTCGAATCCGACTGCAGGGAACCCGGATGGCAGGAGCGTGACGGCCACGTGGACTGCCCCAACCACCTGCACGCCGACTGCCGCGAATGCCGCTGCCACGACATCGGCACCAGATACCGCCTCGAATACCAGGGATGGAGCCACGAACTCGACCTGTGCCCCGACCACAATCCGAAAAGGAACCGTGAATGAGCCCCAAACCCTACGAAAGCCTCGACGTGACGGCCAAGGCCAGCGCGAAAGGCAACTGCATCATCCTGACCATCCGCGAAGGCCATTCCATAGGCCCGTACGCATACCAGCTCACCAGCTACAGGCTCACGCCCGACAAGGCCGAACGTCTCGCCGACATGCTCGACACCGCATTGGACGAAGCCGAAAACAAACGAGAAAGAAACCAACCATGACCAACAGACCAATCCGCATCCACGTGGCGGCACACGCATGGCCGCCGCCGCGTTGATCATCCTCACCGCAACCATCATCATCGCCTACCTGGGAAGCCTCTAATGAAACGAACAGCCAAACACACCACCGAAACCATCGCCAGCATCCTCGCAGCCATCCTCGCAGCCATCCTCGCAGCCATCCTCGCAGCCATCCTCACGACGGCCGCGCTCGCGGGCTGCGGGGCGCGCGGAGAGGGAACCTCCGAACCTGATCCACGGACCAGCACCGCATGCAAGCGCTGGTCTAACACGTCGATGCGAGAATGCGTTGTCGAACTGCAGGATACGCGTCGCGTCACCTGCGTCTCCTCGACCGCAGGCATGAGCTGCGACTGGGCGCACGCCGACGGAGCCGACAAGGAGCCGACAAGATGAGCTACAACGTCGTCACCCAGGAAGGCGTCAGAACGTTCGAGGACATCGACGATGCTGGCGACTACGCGCAGGCCGTGTCCTTGAGGACTGGCGAGCCGGTCAAGGTGTTCCCCGCCGAGACCGGACTCGTCGCATTCACCGTCCGCCCAACCACGAAGGACACGAAATGAGAATCAATTTCAACAGCAAGGATGGCGTTTTCGCCATCAAAGCCGAAAACAAAGAGGAAAAAACCCAGCTCAAAACGTCGGCGGTCGCCATCTGCAATCTCATCATCGATTTTTTTGACGGTGAAGTCCAAGAAATGAAGGCGGCGAAGGAATGAAACGCATCCCACTCAAGGACACAAAATGAGCAATCGAAGTTATTTGGTGCCAAGGCCGCCAGCGTTCGACCATGAGCATCCCAGACCGAAGGAGGAAGGCGAGGTGCTGTACTGCGGAAATTGCCAAAAATGGTACGTATCATGGTTTCCCCTCACCGAAGTCAAAACCATATGGGGCCGCCGCCCCGAATGGTGGATACGCATCTTCCACCGCAAACCATACGAGACGATCATCCAGCAAATACGAAGGGAAACGAAATGAAAGTGAAGAAAACCCTCATGGACATGATCATCAAATGGCATCAGGCCGGATACAGCCTCGATGAGATCTCGCCACTGATGCCACAAGTCCCCAAAGAGGAAATCAAAGCAATCATCCAACACACCCGCGAATAACAAGAAACCCGACCTTCCGGCCGGGCTCCTGACACCACCAGAAGACTACCACGCCGGAGGGAATCGAACAAATGAACGAACAAAACAACGAATCCCAACCAACCACCACCAACACCACCGCAACAAACACCAGCCAAACAACACCAGCGCTCGCCGGCGTGTGCCTCGTCTGCGGCGGAGAATGCGCTGTCGGCGACACCATGTGCGCGAAATGCGATGGGCTGATGCGAGGCTGGCTGCGGGAATATCCATCATGGTTGGATTCGCTGCATGAGTTCCTGGACTCGACCGCGCACTACGGAGGCCGCCAGCCTGGACGTGTCAACCTTCCAGCCGCGCCGACGCCAATCCGATTGCCGGTGCTCGACCACATGCAGGCCATCGAGGATGCCGCGATCGTACTCTGGCGCCGGTTGTACGCTCCGCCTGCCATGCCTTGGGCGACCTATGGCGTGCATCCGTCGCTGATGGACATGCTGCGTGTCTGCGCCGGCAGTCCTCGGCTGCGCCGTCTGCCTGACGTCGCCGACTTCTACCATGCGTGGGAGTCGATGGTTCGAAAGACGCTGGACATTATCGACGTGCCGCCTGCGAAACATGGCATCGGCAGATGCCTGAACCCGTTGTGCGGCGTCGAATTGACCGCGGCGGTCGGCGCGGTAAGCGTTGCATGTCCTGTGTGCGGCGACACTTACCGTGTGGCGGATGTGCGGTTGGGGTTCCTGAGGGAATGCCTCCGGTCGGGACGCGCGTTCACGGCGGGGGAGTGCGCGGAACTGCTGCGCGAATGCGGATTCCAGTGCAACGCGAACACGATTCGCTCATGGCGCAAGCGCGGCAGGCTCCAACCGGTCGGCGAAAACGTGAAGGGGCAGCCGTTGTACAGGCTTTCCGACGTGCATGGACAGGTCGTGCGACGCGACTCGATTTGACAAAATCGAAAGTGCAACGCACAATTGTCAGTGGATTAGAGGGTTCAAACCGAGGTGACTTGGTTTGAACCCTTTTCATATCCGCCATGGATTCTCCTAACTCCCTGTGTTGCAGTCCCGTCCTGTCCGAACGGCATATCGGACACGCTCCGCCCACTCCCGTCAGAGTGGGCATACCTCAATGTGGCAGGCAAGCCAATCCCGTGCTTCCGTGATGCGGTGATGCTCAAACCGCCTGTCCATGCCTTCGTAGAAATCAGCGGTAGATCGCACTGGCCACGAGTTCTTAAACTCTTTTCCTTGCGGCCACGTGTATGCGCGGGTTCGAATCTCGCCGAAGGCACTTAAGCGTAGAATCAATGGCATGGCTTCAAGAATCTGCTGGCACTGTCATCAAGTTGCGCACATGACCAGAATGGGCGACTCATATCAAACCGATAAGGATTCGATTTGGGCCGCTTTCTTCAAATGTGATTATTGCGGATATCCGAATATCGCATTAATGGCTGCGTATGTAGACGATGGCTTTGATCGTTTCGATGCGAATTCGGTATTTTCTAAGAACGACGGGAGCCAACCGTTCGTTTGGCTCCCAGATGAGCCTTTAGGAAAGGAGTTCGAAGACGTGCCGCAACATATCGCAGATGCTGCTAGCGAGGCATATGCCTGCTTTAGTATTCGTTCCTATCGAGCTGCGATCCTTATGGCCCGCAGCGTACTTGAAGCGACGGCCAAAGACAAGAAAGTGACGAAAGGCAATCTCGCTTCGAAAATTGATGAGCTGGCAGCCAAGTGGCGTGATTAGCGAGCAGATTAAAGATGAGGCGCATGAGATACGTTATCTCGGCAATGACATGGCTCACGGCGATTTCACTGAACCTGTCAGTGAGGAGGATGCTGATGATATGCTCGGATTTCTTGCAACGTTTTTGAATTATGTCTATCAGATGCCTGCCGCTATAAGACGGCGGCAGGAGGCGCGCAAGAACAGGCATGCGAATCCGAATGTTTAAGGATTCCGGGGTATGAAACAATCCCCAGTAGTGGCGTTAAGCAATCCGGGAGGGGTAGTAACCGGTATTCGCAGATGATGGGGAGCCTACAAGACGCGGGAGTGTCCATATACGGGAGCCCTATACCGGCATTCCAGCAAGCCAACGGCGAAGATAGTCATTGACAAATCCATAACGCCCCAGGCCCCATACACGTGGGAGGCCACATGAGCAAGCGGCGCAACGAGCGCGTCAGTAACGGCTGGCGGCGCAGACAACTCAGGGCAAGAGTGCTAGCCGCATACGATGTGTGCGCCATCTGCGGCAAGCCAGTCGACAAGACATTGAAGACACCACATCCGATGAGCGCCGAAGTAGACGAACTCATACCAGTCTCACGAGGCGGCGATCCATACAGCTTCACTAACTGCAGGCTCACTCACCGCATCTGCAACAGGATGAAGAGCGACAAGACCGACGAACACGCACGAGCGCTGCTGGCCGGCAAGCAGACCATCAAACCAAGCTCGATGCCGTTCAAAACGTTCGGCATCTGACTCCGATACCAGGGCGGGGACCCCGGGTACACCCCCTCCCGGTCGCCTCGGGTGCAGTGCCGATTTCTCCCCGCGGATTCAAACGTCGGAAACAGGGGAAACAACGAAAGGTCGGAAAGCGAGGATTACGCCGATGAAGTGCGAACTCTGCGGCAAGGAATTCCAGCCTTCCGGCCACGGGCGGCCTCAGAAGTACTGTTCCAAGTCCTGCCGCCAGAAAGCCGATTATCGTCGGAAAAAGAACAGGCCCGCACAGGACCGGAACAGTAAGCCGCCCGTCAAAGCCGTGGAAACGAAACAGAAGCCGGAGCAGGATCTCGACCAGCGGAGCTTCGAACGGATGATGGACGGCAGCATGCTGGACATACTGCGAGACAACCGTGACCTGATGCTCAAGGCCATGGCCGATCCCACGACGCCGGCGAACGCGCTGCCCGCGATCAGCCGCCAGCTCATCGCCGTATGCGAACGCATCGAATCACTCCAGGTCGGTGGCCTGACCGACCTGCTGGACGATGAGGAAGACGAGGTGACGGACGATGTCGGAGCGTCGATTGTCTGAAATCGCCAAGGTCCTCCGCCAGCCGGAAGGCATCGTCGGCAGCGAGTTCACGCGAATCAACAAAGCCGCGCGCAAGGCCGGCATCCGTTTCGACTTGTGGCAGCAGGGCTTCTTGTGGCTTCTGTTCGCCAAGAACACGGAAGGCAAGTACGCGTGTGGCGCGGACGGCGCCGTGCTGTCCAGCTGCAGGCAGATCGGCAAGACCTTCACCGTCGGCACCGCGTTGTTCCTCAAGGCGATACTCACACCGAACCTGAAAGCCATCTGGACCGCCCACCACACGCGCACCAGCGACGAGACATTCGCGGACATGTGCGAGATGGAGCACAATCCAGTGCTCGGCAGGTACGTGGAACGCATCCGCAGGGCGAACGGCCAACAGGAGATCACGTTCACGTCCGGCAGCCGCATCATGTTCGGCGCCCGCGAAAACGGTTTCGGCCGAGGCCTGCACAGCGTGGACGTGGCCGTGTTCGACGAAGCGCAGATCCTCACAGTGCGCGCGATGGACAACATGATCCCCGTCCTGAACACGAGCCCGAACCCGTTGGTCGTGTACATGGGCAATCCACCCAAGCCAGGAGACCAGTGCGATGCGTTCACGGAGAAACGCATGCACGCGCTGAACCATGACGGAAACCTCCTCTACGTGGAGCTCGCCGCCGACAAGGACGCGGATCCGGACGACCGCGAACAGTGGGCTAAAGCGAATCCCAGCTATCCGAAACGTACAAGCGAACAGGCAATCATACGCATGCGCAACAACCTGTCCGACGATTCATTCCGCCGTGAGGCGCTTGGCATATGGGACGAGACCGCCACCGCATACGCCATCAGTCCCGACCTGTGGCAGGCCGCGGCCGTCGACGACGTGCCCGAAGGCGGCACGGTGAGCTTCGGCATCGACATGCCTCCGGACAGGAGCGTGCTGACCATCGGAGCGGCGCTACGATACGCGGACGGTTCGGCCATCGTCCAGATGGCGAACATCAAGGACGCGCGGCAGGCGGGAACCATGTGGGCCGTGGACTGGCTCGCCGAACGCTGGCCGAAGACCGCCAGCGTGGTCATCGACGCCCAGTCGCCCGCCATGAGCCTGCTGCCGGAACTGAAGAAAGCACATGTGAAGGTCATGGTCACGAACATGCAGGAGATGGGCCGCGCATGTGGCCGGTTCCTCGACATGCTCAAAGCCGGAACGCTCAAGCATCCGCGGGACGAATACCAGCCGCAGCTGGCCGCAGCCGTCAAGGGCGCGACCACGCGCCCATTGGGACAGTCCGGCGCGATCGCCTGGAACAAACTCGGCAGTGACATTGACATAACCCCGCTCGTGTCCACCACACTCGCCCTGTACGGGGCGTGCACGACGAAACGACATCCGGGAAGACGACAGGAGGTGATGGTCTGATGGTGTTCTACATGGCCGACGGTACTACGGTAAGCACGGCACCGAAATTCACCGGCAGCAGCTACCTCGATACCGCGAGCGGCAACATCGGCGCCATCCTCGGCGTCGACGACGAGGACATGCCCATCATCCACGAACTGTTGCGCGTATGGCGAGAGAAATATCCACGCAACCTGATCCGCGGAGCCTACTACGACTGCAAGGAACGGTTCAAGGACTTCGGAATCTCCATCCCGGACCAGATCAAAAACAAGGTCGAGGCGATGATTGGATGGCCGGAACTGGCCGTCCGCTCATTGAGCGATTTGAGCGACCTGGAAGGGTTCAGCATTTCCGGTGACGACACGATGGGTGTTGGCGACCTGTTCGAGGACAACCAATTGGACGTGGCCACGTCCGAACTGATCGTATCCGCATACAAGCATTCATGCAGTTTCCTGACCATCGCCGCAGACCCGGAGGATCCGGAACGAATCAGCATGATCCCTCGTTCCGCCGACTGGTCCGCGGGCATCTGGGACCGGCGCAACCATCGTCTGGCCGCCGCGCTGACCATCACCGAGGACGATAAGGACGGGCGGATATGCGCGTTCAACGTGTGGCTTCCAGGCAAGGTCTACGAATGCTCCGGCCACCTGATGCCATGGCGTGCGGAGAAAATCGAAACGAACTTCGATCAGCCGACGGTCGTCGCGCTCGCCTATGACAGGCAGATGGACCGGCCGTTCGGCCACAGCCGCATCAGCCGTTCGCTCATGAGCCTCGTCGATGCTGGATTCCGTACCGTGGTCCGCATGGAGGCGTCTGCCGAATTCTACTCCGTTCCCAAACTCTGGTTCATCGGAGCGAACAAGGACGCGTTCAGCAGCAACACGTGGAAGAGCCTCATCCAGGCGATCAACGCGATCAGTGCCGACGAGGACGGCAACCTTCCCCAATTGCAGCAGGTGCAGCAGGCGTCCATGACACCCCATTCGGACATGCTCAAGACGATGGCCATGCTCGTCGCCTCGCAGACCCGGGTGCCGGTCGACTACTTGGGCATCACGTTGGACAATCCGACCAGCGCCGAGGCGATGGCATCAGCGGAACGACGCCTGACCCGCATCGCCGACAAGCAGAACGTGGCTTTCGGACGCGAACTCAAACGGGCTATGGGCATCGCCGTGGCGTTGCGCGAAGGCACGAACTCGATACCCGACTCCATGCGCGACGTGCATCCGGTATGGGCGCCCACAAGGGAAATCTCCGACGCGGCGCGCGCCGACGCGTTCACGAAGATCGCCGACAAGATCACCGGCTACGCCGACTCCGATGTCGGACTCGAACGTCTCGGCCTGACCCGCGAGGAAATCACCCGCCTACGCGCCGACCAGCAACGGCAGAAATCGGAACAACGCATCGACCAGCTCATGGACAGAAGCGCGGCGTCCTCGGAGGTGACGGATGGATCTGAACAATCTGGATCTGCCGGAACCGGCGAAAGCGCAGCTTCGTCAGAAACTGGAGAAACTGCATAGGGATTACGAGACTGATCTTGAGAATCTGACAGACGACGCCACCGACGCGATGGAATCCGCGAAACCGTTGGAACGACAAGACATAGTGCTCAGGTACACCCGCGATGCGTCCGAACGATCACGTAGGTACTACACTGACACCAGGAACCTGTGGCAGAAATACGCCGGCATCAAAATGCCGCCCTACGTCTCATCTACTTGCGACGAATATGAAGTGCTATACCGTCAGGTAGGCGGTTTCACTGGAACCGATTGGAATGGGCATAACTACACTAATTTGAAGCATGGCAACGCCAACGGGCTGACTGTTGAAGACCTTTGGCCCGACCTGAAGACGGTGGACGACTGGCAGCAGTTCATTGCCGACATGATGAGCAGGTCTGTACGATTGACCACGCAGAACAACCGCGACGCCGACGAGACGCATCCTGGATGGGCACGCGTCCCACGAGGCTCCAATCCTTGTGCATTTTGCGTGATGCTCGCCAGCCGAGGATTCGCATACACCAGTGAGGAAAGCGCGGACTTCGGCGGCTCTTTCCATAACGGCAAATGCCGTTGCATTCCCGTGTGCAGCTGGGGCAAGGACAAGATCTTCGGCTATGACCAAGCGAAGTATAAAGCCATGTACGATCAGGCCGTGCAAGCCATCAACGGCAACGCATTGGGAAAGAATTGGAAGTCCTCCGCCGAGGAAGCCGGAATCAAGTTGGATTCGGCCGACGCGAATGCCGTCACATTCGTTATGCGTCATAAGTTCCCTAAGCAATTGAGCGACGGGATCATGCCGAAGAAACGTGCGTCTTTCAAAGTCGAACATGATTTCACCGGCATGCGCGACGAGAAATCATTAAGCAAGAAAGGATGGGATGGAAGGCAGAAGGCGCTTGGCGTCCCAGTAGACGCAGACGTCCTTGAGATGCATGAAATCGTGTTCCTGGAACATTTCAAGTCACTCGGACAGCATTACGAATGGATTCCACGCGATACTTTGGGGCACAAATCGACGAATGATTTGAAATGGATTGAGCAAGACCTTGAGTGCGAGGTTAAGTCATCTCGGCAAAAACGCCCAGACTACGGATCCATTTCGAAGAACATCTCAAAAGCGGTATCCAAAGCCGAGCAGCATGGTGTCGTGAAGGATGCATTCATTGTGGATCTCACTGGATACTCGGCTCCGGAGAAACTGGTGACGCAACTTTCCCGCTATAACGCGCTGCATAAGAAAAACAAGATCAGACGTTTGTTCCTATTGGACAACAACGGGATGAGAGAAATCGAGCTGCAATAAAAACCCGGAGGCACTCCCGCACGAATAGGCTATTATTTCAAGTCTGCACGGGACCTCCGGTACTTCTATTTTACCAAAAACCATTGATTTCGGTGGATTGCCGGAGTAGACGAACGGACCCGACTGTAAATCGGGTGCTTCACAGCCACGCAGGTGCGAATCCTGCATCCACCACTCGACCAGCCGGTCCGGTTGGCGGCGACCATGCGCCGTATCGCGTGGGAGGACCATACAGCGCACCGTGGCGCGGTCGAACTCGAATCCACGGGAAACAGCAAGAAGGAGCACAGCATGTTCAACAGATTCCGATTCCCGGCCCGTATCCGTCTCATCGACGGCGGCGGGGACGAGGGCGGTTCCGGCGATAGTGGCGACGGCGGCGAGCCGAAATCGTTCACCCAGGAACAGGTCGACCAGATCGTCGAGAAAAGGTTGGCGAAGGAGCGCGGCAAGTACAAGGACTACGACGAGCTCAAATCAAAAGCCATGAAACTCGACGAGATGGAGAACGCCGGAAAGAGCGAAATCGACAAGCTTAAGGAATCGAACGCCGCATTGCGCAAGCAGATCGACGACGCCGCGGCCGAGAAACAGCACGCCGAATGGGTGTCCGAAGTCGCCAAAGACAAGGACGTTCCGGCCGAACTGCTCCGCGGCGGCAGCAAAGAGGAACTCGAAGCGCATGCGGACCTCCTGCGAGCGGCATTGCATCCAGCATCCAAGCCGCCGAGGGTGAAGAACCAGACAGGCTCTCCTTCGCACCAGAACAACAACAAGGACGCCGAAGAGCTCTCGTACATCCATCAGCTCCTCGGCAGATAACGACTGAAAGGACAAGCCATCATGGCGATGAAAACAGACCAGATCAAGCTCCCCGTGAGCGTGGCCACCGAAATCGTGAACAAGGCCAAGGACACCAGCACCATCGCGTCCCTGAGCCCCAGCACGCCGCAGATCTTCTCCGACGCCGACTACCTCGTGTTCAACGGCAAGAGCGAAGCCGAGGTCGTGGCCGAGGGCGCCGTCAAGAACAGCTACGAACAGACCGTGGATTCCGTCGTGGCGAAACGCTTCAAAGTGCAGACCACCACCCGCGTCACCAGCGAACTCCAGTGGGCGGACGAGGACAACCAGTTGCAGATCATCCGCAGCATCCAAGCGGATCAGGCAGCCGCTTTGGGCCGTGCGCTCGACTACGTGATCTACCATGCGATCAACCCGAAGGCTGGCACCGCGCTTTCCGGATTCAACCCGTTGAGCACGTCCGCCGTGCAGGTGACCGCCGGCGATGACGACATCAGCAACGTGGACGCCTTGGCCGACGCGCTGAACGACTCCTACGACATCAACGGCGTGGCATTGTCCAAGACATGGGCGTCACGCCTACGCAAGCTACGCGTGCCCTCCACCGGCATGCGCTTCTACCCGGAGATCCCGCTGAACCTGCAGGCCGGCAGCCTGGACGGCATCACCGCCGCGACCTCCGGCACCGTCAACGGGCGACTGGCCAAGACCCCGACGAAGGTGCTCGCGTTCATGGGAGACTTCAGCCTCATCAAATGGGGCATGGTCCGCGACCTGACCAGCGAGATCATCGCCTACGGCGACCCGGACCAGACCGGCGTGGACCTGAAGGCCCACAACCAGATCGCATACCGTACCGAAGCGATGTACGCGTTCGCCGTCATCGACCCGAACGCGTTCGCCGTGCTCAAGACCAAGTGAGGTGAACGATGAGTTTCCCCATCCAGACGCTTGTGATCAACCCCGCAGGCGAGGAAAAGCACACTGTCGGCCCGTTGGACGCGCAGGTGCGGCTTGTCAACACTGACGGCACCGCCTTCTCCGCCGGTTCCGGTGCCTACGAACTGCCGAAGGCCGGCAAGGACACCCTCGGCGGCATCAAGCAGTTCGCGCCCGAACAGACGATTGGCAACGTTGACGGCAACATCGTCAAGGCCGCCGCAGCCGCTCCGACCAAGGATGAATTCGACAAGCTCGTCACGGCTTTCAATACTTTGGCGAAACAGTTCGATGACACTATCACCGGCCTCGCGGCCTCCGGGGTGATCAAGCTGCCGGACAAGAAGTGACCATGACGGACGAACCGGACATGTTCGCCACCTCCGACGATCTCGAACGGAGGTGGCACAAGCTCACCGACGATGAACGTCAGAAAGCCGACACGCATCTCGCGGACGTGACCGACTACATCAAGGAACGCTCGCCCATCTGGCGGCGGCTCCTCGAAGAACGGCCACGCCTGCTGACGAAGATCACCTGCGACATCGTCCGCAGAATCATGCAGGCCGACCCGTACGACATTCCCGGCGGCATCACGCAGATGAACCAGACCACCGGCAGCTTCAGCGAACAATACAGTTTCGGAGCGCCCACCGGCGATCTCTGGCTGCGCGACGACGAGAAACGCATCCTTGGCATCAACGCTCAGCGCGCGTTCAGCGTCGACATGGCAACGGGGGAGACGTCCTAGTGGAAACCATCGAAGTGCGGCGCGGCCAGTCCACCACCGACACGGACGGCAACCCCATCCAGGGCAAACCCGCCCGCGTCGGCACGTTCCAGGCGATGGTCGCGCCAACCTCCACCACCGACCAGACCGAGGAGAACGCCAGCCCGCAGACCACCGAATACACGATCCACATCCGCGGAAACCAACCGACCGGCATCCAGGCCACCGACCTGATCAAAGTCAGGGGCCGGCTGCTGCCCGTCAAGGGCAAGCCGCAGGTGTGGGACAACCTCCACGGACGCCACATCGGCGACGTCATCATCGTGGGCGAACGGGAAGGATAAGCATGGCCAAACGATGCAGATTCGTATTCAACCGCAAGGCTTTCAGCCAACAGGTGCTGAAGAACGAGACCCTGCGGGACCGCATGCGCGACGCCGCCAACGAGGCCGTCACCGACAGCCGTTGCATGGTGCGCGACCATGACGGCAAGAACCGCAGTGGCGTGGCGATCATCTGCCCGGCACCGGTGGAGAAGGCGCACGGCACGTTGGAGGACACGCTCGGAAGGATGCGCGTATGAGCATCCCGGTCACTCCCCGGCGCACGGAACCCCTGCTCCTGTCCAAACTGAGGACACTGTTCCCGGACGTGACGTTCGACACCATCGAACGAAGCGACCTCGAACCTCCCTTCACCGAAGCCACGCTGGCCGACTCCATGCAAGGCATGAGCACCCCAATCTCGCAGTACGTGCGGCTGCGGTTGAGCGTGCGCTGCATGAGAGAGGACCATACGGGCGACTGGGGCAAGGCCGCACGCCTGTGGGCCGACATCGCGAGGGAGATCATCGGGCTCGGAAACGTCGCGCCGCTCATCGACGCGTCACTCGAATCCGGGCCGGTACGCATGACTGACGAGGACAAGAGGCTGGTGTGCGCGTACGGAGTGCTCCTGCTCGAGGTCACCGTCAACTGAAACACAACCAAAGACAACGTGCCGCCACACGCGAAGAACGGAAAGGTGCAGACGAATGTCTGACAACAACGAAAAAACCACCGTCGCCGCGCAGGGCGCGACCGACTACGGGTACGTGTCCAGCGGCAACACCGCAGGCAACGTGCGCCTGATCAAGAACTACGCGCTGTTCCTGTTCCCCAAGGGCGACAGCACGTTCGTGGCTCCGACCGGAGTGGCCTGGACCCCGCCGGCAAGCAAGAAGCCGATCGGCTACTCCACGGAGGACGGCGCCGTACTGCATCCGGAACCGGGCGACAGCACCGACTACAAGGCCCACAACGGCGACATCGTCCTGTCCGACACGGATCCGGGCTACTGGACCCTGCAGCTCGCCGCCATGGAGGGCCGCAAGGATGTGGTGTCGGCCTACTTCGACGTGGACGTCGAATCCGACGGAGGCATCAGCATCAAGGGAGCCGGACTGAAGAAGGAATGGATCCTCGTGCTGGTCGCGCTCGACCAGCAGGACCGCCCCTTCCTCCTGTACGGCACCAACGCGAAGGTGTCCGACCGTGACGACGTGAGCCTGAAATCCAGCGAGATCATGAATTTCAGCATGACGTTCAAGATGCTCAAGGGAGACAAGGGCGAGCAGTTCCACGCCTGGGGCCTCGTCACCGAAGACGGCAAGTGACCCATTGATTCTTCCCGTGCGGCCGATGGCGGTCGACCGCACGGGACCATTACCCATAACCGCCGATAACCATGAAACGGAGACGAAATGAGCGACAACACCTACCATGTCGTGGACGTGGACCTTACCGACGCGGAGGAGCTCAAACCCGACGTGCACCTCGAGGTCGCCGGCGTCAAACTCGACCTGCCGAACCTCAACAACGCGGAACTGCCCATCGAACTCGTCCAGGCCATCCTCCTGGTCAAAAGCAAGCCCGCATTGTCCGACGAGGAAACCACGGCCTGCGTGAGCACGTTCCTCGCCTACTTCCAGACGATGCAGCCGAACTTCTGGAACGTGCTGCGCAAGACCAAACGTCCGATGGCCTACCTCACCGCGACCATCAAGGCGTGGGCCGAGGAATCCGGACTGGACCCAAAAGCGTTTACCTCGCCCACCTCTGGAACAACAATCGCGCGGCGCTAGCCTACGACTGGATCCGAGCGTACGGGCAGATATACAGGCCCGTACGCTTCCGGGAATGGGTTGAAGGCCAACGTCCACGAGTCGATTGGGGACTCGCCTGGGCGTTGACCCGCGAAATCCTCAAAGACCATACGAGCCACTCGTGGATGGCGTTGCAGAACGCCGTTTACGCGCCCGACGGAGCCGAACAGGCGGTCTGGACGCTGTCCGGACAACGCAAACGCCCATGGTTCGACCACGAGCACGACCCGCTCCGCCCGCCAACCCCGACGCACAACCTCACCCGCCGTCAACGCGAGGACAGGGAACGGCTCAAAGCCTACTTCCACATCAACGACGACCTCTGACTCCGACCGCCATCGGAATCCCAACCTACGAATAAGGAAACACGATGGCAGCACAGGACATAGGCGTCGTATACGTCCACGTCGAACCATCCGGCAAAGGATTCGGCAAAAGCATCGAAGGTGACATCGGCGACGCCGTCAACAACGCCTCCAAGAAAAGCTCCAACACCCTCATCTCGAAAATCGGCGGCGCGTTCGGCAAAATCGGCAAGGTCGGCACCGGCGCGATTGCCACCCTCGCCGGCGGCATCACCGCATTGGCCGCCAAAGGCGGCTTCACCCGAGCGCTCAACATCGAGAACGCGCAAGCCAAGCTCAAAGGCCTCGGCCACGACAGCGCGAGCGTCACCGAAATCATGAACGACGCGCTCGCCTCCGTCAAGGGCACCGCGTTCGGATTGGGTGACGCCGCGACCGTCGCGGCCAGCCTGTCAGCATCCGGCATCAAGGAAGGCGACCAGCTCACCAAGGTCCTCAAGACCGTGGCCGACACCGCGCAGATCAGCGGCAGAAGCCTCACCGACATCGGCATGATCTTCGGTTCCGTCGCCGCCCGAGGCAAACTCCAGGGCGACGACATGCTCCAGCTCATGTCGAGCGGCATCCCTGTCCTCCAGATGCTCGGCAAGCATCTGAACAAGACCAGCGCCGAAGTGTCCGACATGGTCTCGGACGGCAAAATCGACTTCCAAACCTTCGCCGACGCCATGAAGGAAGGCCTAGGCGGCGCCGCACTATCCGCAGGCACCACATTCACCGGCGCCCTGGCCAACGTGAAAGCCGCGTTGAGCCGACTCGGAGAAACAGCCGCCACACCAGTCCTCGACGGCCTGCGCGGCCTGTTCAACCAAGCCATCCCACTCATCGACACATTCACCGCAGCCGTCACACCAACCCTGCAAAAAGTCGGAGCGGCACTCCAACAAGGTCTCGAGAACGCGATACCCGCCACACAGGCGAAACTCAAAAACCTTGGCGACACGATCTCCAACATCCCCGGCTTCCAGATGCTCGCCTCGGCGACGGCCAGCCTCAAAAGCCAACTCACTGGCCTCTGGAACGCAATCACATCACTCATAGGCGGACTCAACAATGGCGGCGAAGCCGCCACAATGTTCTCCACAACCGCCGGCGCGCTCGCGGGAGTGGTCGCTTCGGTCGCGCAGGCGTTGTCGAACGCGGCGGGATGGGCGAAGACGTTCGTCAACACGTTCATCGAGACGGGCGCGTTGCAGCCGTTCCTTGAAAGCCTGACCGGCGTCATCTCCGGATTGGGCTCGCTGGTTTCCGTATTGGCGGCCGCGGTCTCGCAGGCCTTCGGCTTCAACGACAGCGCGCGCACCGCCAGTTCCGCGGCGCAGAGCTTCGCCGGACTGTTGAACACTTTGACCGGCGTGCTCATGAAGGTGGGAGGCTGGCTGCAGTCGGTCGGACAGTGGGCGCAGCAGAACGGCGCACTGGTATCCGGCGCGTTGAAAGCCATCACCATTGCATTGCTCGCGGTCAAAGGCTGGGATATCGTCTCGGCCGGGCTGAAGACAGTTTCCGGTGGACTGAAGGCCATTTCCGCGACTGCCTCCGGTGTGGAGAAGACCGCTACGGCCACGTTCGATTTGATTGGCAAGATCTCCGACGCGGGAAGCGCGGCTGGAGCACTGAAGCAACTCGCCGGCTCGTTCAATATTGTCAAGGCAGCTCAATCGGCGTGGAGCGCGGTGACCAAGGCTGCTACCGCCGTGCAGCTGGCATTCAGCGCTGCCTTGGATGCGAATCCGATCGGCATGCTTGTCGTGGCCATCGGCGCGGTCGTGGCCGCGCTGACATGGTTCTTCACCCAAACCGAAACGGGCAAACGACTCTGGAACAGCTTCGCCACATGGTTCATGGGAATCTGGAACCAGATCAGCACCGCATGCCAGCCAATCCTGCAAGCCATCGCCATATTCATCACCCAGACCATGAGCCAAATCCAACAAATCTGGCAAACCGGATGGACACTCATCACCACCGTCCTCCAAAACGTCTGGAACACGATCGGCCCCATCATCATGACCGCGCTCACCGCGATCATCACCGGCATCCAAACATTCATCACCACCATCACACCACTCCTGCAAGCAGGAATACAGAACATCCAAACCATCTTCCAAACCGCCGCCACCATCATCAGCACGGTCTGGAACGGACTCTGGAACACCATATCCACCGTCGTACAAGGCGCATGGACCATCATCGCCACAGTCATCAGCACCGCACTCGCCGTCATCCAAGGCATCATCCAACTGGCGCTCGCGGTCGTCAACGGGAACTGGAGCGCCGCGTGGTCGGCCATCCAGGGCATCGTGTCGGCAGTGTGGGGCGGCATTCAAGGCGTCGTTTCCGCGGGAGTCGGCATGGTCAGCGGAGTGGTATCCGCCGCATGCTCGACAATCCGGAGCGTGTGGACCGCGTTGTGGAATGGCGTCGGAAGCATCGTGTCGAGCGTCTGGGGCGGCATCGTCGGCACCGTAAGCAACATGGTCGGCCGTGTCGGGAGCGTCGTGAGCGGGATCGGCGGAACCGTCCGGAGCGCGGTGTCCGGCGCGGGAAGCTGGCTGGTGGATGCTGGCCGCAACATCATCCAGGGATTGATCAACGGCATCACAGGAATGGTCGGCTCGTTGTATTCCAGCATCACCAACGCGTTGTCGGGCTTGGTGGACAAGGCCAAGAACGCTTTGGGCATCCATTCCCCGTCGCGTGTGTTCCGCGACGAGGTCGGCGTGATGGTCGGACGTGGCATGGCATTGGGCATCGACGATTCCGCGCATGTGGTCAGCCGTTCCATGGATTCGCTCGTCTCCACGATGAGCCTCTCCGACGCGGACTGGTCGAAGACCGGCAGGCTGAACGTCACGGCCGGCACCGGCGCCAATGCCGGCGACGGCGATCTGCGGGAACTCATCACGGCCGTCGAATCGTTGCACGACGACCTCGGATCGATCATCGCCAGGTACACGCCGACGATAGGGGACCGCGACTTCGCAAGGAAGGTGAGAAGTGCAATCGCTTGAATACGTGTGCGCGGCCACAGGTGAGCGCATCGGCTTCGAGGGGCCGCTGTACGGCGAGACGCTCACGGGACTGCGCGCCCGCGTCTGGGACTACAGCCTCGCCTCACGTGGCATGACGGGCATCACCCGCAAGGCACGCGAGGCGACAGTCACCGTGAAGATCCACGATTCTCCAGCCACGCTCGACCTACTGCGCCGCCTCGCGGACGCCGACATGGCATTCGGGAACCCGGGCACGCTCATCGCCGACGGCGAGTGGAAAGCCAAAGCGTGGATCACGAAAAGCGACCCGCAATCCATCACGCCCACGATGGTCGAGACGCAGTTGACCATCGTGCTGGCCGATGGCGTGTGGCGCCGTCCGACCATGACGCATTTCACGCCGCGATACGATTCCGGAACCGCCGACCTTGACTATCCGCATGATTATCCGCATGATTTCGCCGGCATGGCATTGGGCGCGGAGATCGTCAACGACACGTCCATCCCGCAGCCGGTCAAGCTCACGATATTCGGACCGTGCACAAACCCGTACGTCATCATCGGAACCAACCGGTACGAGGTCGACGTGACCGTGCCATCCGGCTCGCGTCTGGAAATCGACGGCACCGGCGATGTCAGGACCGTCACCATGGTCAGCGGCACAGGTCTCGCCACAAACTGCTTCGCGCAGGCCGTGCGAGGGTCGGGCAAGGATTCCGGCCGGTACGTGTTCCAACCGCTCGCGCCCGGAACACAGCCGATCAGCTGGCCGGGAGGATTCCAATTCGACTTGACGGTCTGCGAGGAAAGGAGCGAACCGCCATGGACCTGATCGTCACCGACGCCACAGGCAAACCCGTGGCGAGCCACGCCTCATACACGCTCGACCTCGCGTTCGGTAGCGGGGAGAACGACTTCGACCTGCAGGTCGAAGACGCCGCGCTCAAGGCGGGGAGCCGCATCATGATCGACGGCACCGAGTACGGCGGCATCATCGACGACACGGATGTCGACGTGGACGGAGGCCTGTCCACCGTCACATGGCATGGCCGCGACTGGCATGGAGTGCTCGCCTCGAAGATCATCGAACCGGACAGGAACAACGATTACCTCACCCTGTCCGGCACGATTCCCGTCATCATGCGCACGCTCGTCAGCCGTGCGGGACTGCAAGGCCTGTTCACCGTCACCGACGAAAGCGCCGACCACAAGACCACCTGCCAGTTCGACCGGTACGTGGACCTGTACAGCGGTCTGGTCAAGATGCTCAGGGCAAGCGGACTCAAACTCCGGTTGCGTAATGACGGCGACAAGGTATCCATGAGCGCCATGCCCGTCCGCACGATCGGCGACAGCATCGACTCGGACCTCATCGACTTCACCGCCAAACAGGCGGCGCACCCGATCAACCATCTCATCTGCCTGGGCAAGGGCGAACTCAAGGACCGTACCGTCATCCACTGGTACGCCGACGCGAACGGCACGTTCAGCCACACGCAGACCCTCAAAGGCCTTGACGAACGCACCGCCACATACGAGTTGTCCAACGCCGAAGCCGACGAGCTCGAGGGCAAGGGCAGGCAGAAATTCCAGGAACTTCGGAACACCAGCACCATCGACGTGGACATTCCCGACGGCATCGACGCGGACGTTGGCGACCTGGTCACGGGCCGTGACAACAACACGGGCCTCGTCGTCACTGCCGAGATCTCCAAGAAGATCGTCAAGGTTTCGGGAGGCGCGCTCACCGTCACCTACGAATCCGGAGGTGCCAGCGCCGGCGGTAACAGCGGAGAATCCTCCATCGGGGATGGTGGCCACGCCTACTACGCTGGAGCCGGCCTCAAACTCGACGCCTGGACGTTCAGCGCCGACGTGACCAGAAACGACATCGACTCGCTCAACAACGCATTGTCGGGTAAACAGCCGAAAGGCGACTACATCACCGGCCTGAAAATCGGTTCGGTGGACACGCTCGCCCCCGGCGCACAGGCAAGCGCGTCGCTCACGGGCGCCGGCAGCGACAAAACCTTGAATTTGGGGCTTCCGAAAGGCGACCAGGGTCCGCAAGGGGAGAAGGGCGACAAGGGCGACACAGGACCACAGGGGGCCACCGGAGCGACCGGACCCACCGGTCCTCGGGGAGAGAAAGGAGCGACCGGGGAGCGAGGGCCGCAAGGCGTCGCCGGTCCCGAAGGCCCGCAGGGACTGCAGGGGATACGCGGCGAGAAAGGCGATAAGGGTGATGCCGGCGCGATCGGCGCGGCGGGACCGCAAGGCCCGACGGGTTCCACAGGTCCGCAGGGTCCCACGGGTCCACAGGGAGCGACCGGCCCCCAGGGCAGACAAGGCATCCAAGGTTCCCAAGGCATCCAGGGCCCGCAAGGGGAGAAGGGTGACAAGGGCGACAGCGGCGTATCCGCCCCCTCGAACGGCTTCTTCACGCTCAGCATGGAAGGCGACGGCGACCTGTACGTGAACTATCCGGACAACACGAACCCACCCTCGTTCGTCTGGGACTCCGAGAGCGGGAACCTGTACGTGGACATCCCGGAAAGGTGACATATGGCGCGACTATTGATCGGCAACATCAAAGGCCCCAAAGGCGACAAGGGCGATACCGGGGCCACCGGCCCGCAAGGCAAGCAAGGAGCGCAGGGCGTTCAGGGAGCTAAAGGCGACGTCGGCCTTCCGGCGCTCGTGATGAAGAAATCCCTCGTCGGCGAATATCCGGTGGGATCCACTTTCACGGTGAACGTGAGCGAATGGTTGAACCGAACACCACTCGCCAACGAATATTCGACCGCATTGTCAGGTGGCGGAAAATACAGCATCGTCTGGCAGTGCGTTTCACAGTCCGGCAGCCTATTCACGGGAAAGACGATTTCCCGTCAATCCATCATCGGAACGCAAGGCCCTGCCGGACCGCAAGGTCCAAAAGGTGACGTCGGCCCACAAGGCGTGAAGGGCGATACCGGCGAGACCGGGCCTAAAGGAGCCACTGGAGCTGCCGGCCCTACCGGCCCGCAAGGTCCTGAAGGGCTGAAAGGTGACAAGGGTGATAAAGGCGATGTCGGACCCGCCGGAGAAGGAGGCCCTACCGGCCCGCAAGGTCCGAAAGGCGACACCGGCCCTGCCGGACCTACCGGAGCAACAGGCCCCACCGGGCCGCAAGGCAAGCAGGGAATACAAGGTGCGCAGGGACTGCAGGGCCCACAGGGACCGACAGGACCGCAGGGTGCCAGCGGCGTGACGGCGCCAACTTCCGGATTCTTCACACTGCAGGTCGACCCGAACGGAGACCTGTACGCCGTGTACGCGGATACGACCACCGCGTCGGCGGCTCCCGTCTCCTACGATCCGGCGACGGGCGACCTGTACTACATGATCAATGACGGAAAGTAAGGAGCGCATATGACGAAGATTCTGCTCGGCAACGTCAAAGGCCCCAAAGGCGACACCGGACCGCAAGGCAAGCAGGGAGTGCAAGGACCGCAGGGCCCTGCCGGCGCCACTGGCGCGACCGGGGCCACCGGAGCGAAAGGAGAGGCCGGCCAACGCGGCGAGACCGGGTTGCCTGCCTTGATCATCACACGCATACTATCCGGATACTGGACGTCCGCATGCTCGGATTTTGACTGGCGGGCACTCAGTTTCAACCGTGCCCCGGTCGTAGGCGAATACTTCTTCGCCATGACCAATGGCGGCAAGAACCTGATGTACGCGCAGATCACAGCCACCGGGAAAAACGTGACGTTCAAACCGGTTTCCAACACAAGCCTCGTCGGACCGAAGGGCGACAAGGGCGAGACGGGCATGAGCGCAAGCCAGGCGTTCATCGCCGCCCACCCGGTCGGCTCCCTCTACTGGACCACCGCCACAACAAATCCGGGAACCACCTACGGCGGCACTTGGAAGGAATACAACACCATCCTTCCAGGACACATCTACCAGCGCACAGCCTGAAAGAGAAAGGAACATCAATGGCACGAACCACGAACATCACCAGATACACCTGCGACCGATGCCACGCCTCCGCATACCTCGCCGACGGTGACCCACGCACCTCCAGCGACTGGCACGACATCACACACACCACCGTCGACGGAGTCGCACAGGGCGCGCTCGTCTGTACCGCATGCTGGCAGACGTTCAAAGCGCTGGCAGCCACGCAGGACGCCGCCTACGCCGCATACCTCAACAACACAACAGATAGGAAGGAATGACCATGACCATGAATCTCATCACCGGCAAAGCCGGCGCTCCGCACATCACATCCAGCGACCAAGGAGCCATGCAGGCCGGACTGGTCGGAAACGGCAACTACCTGCTGCAAGGCGGCGACGGCAAATTCCCCGCCGTGACCATGCAGTCAGCAAACAAGGCGCTCGTCCCGGTCCTCAACCTTGTGATCGAAGGACGATACGCACGCGTCACCGCGGCGGAAACCGTCACCATCGAAAGCGGAGTCACAGGACGGAACCGCAACGACCTAATCTGCGTGAAATACACGCGAGACTCGAACAACATCGAAACGATCGCGCTCGCTGTGTTGAAGGGCACCGCCACCAGTGGCACGGCGGCTGATCCCACGGTTCCGTCGGGTAGTATCCTGAACAATTCCGGCACCGTATGGATTCCGATCGCCCGCATTCCAATCAGTGGCATCACCGCTGGAACTCCTGTCATGCTTGTCAAGCAGTTGCCTCCGATGAGCCAACTGTGGGATTCCGTAACCCTCACCAGATCGAACCAGAATTGGAACGTGAATTACCGTACCGCGCTGGTAGGCAAGCTGTTGATCGTCGCATTCCACGCAATCCGAGTCGGTAGCGACTGGAATGCGGCGAAAGAATGGGAGACATCCCCGCTTTTCACACTCCCAGCCGGTTTGGAGGCGGCTTTCGAGGTGCATTGCGCCGCAGTATCCAATTCGAGCATCGGATTGCATGGCGTCGAAGTGCAGGTGGCGCAGCACACCATCGCCTTGCGTTCCTCGGGAAAGATGACAGTAAGCGCAAACTGGGGATGGGTCGAAGGCTGTATCACGGTGCCACTTGTCTAGGAGAACGTCACTCCACTAGGAATCGGCATGGAAAAACGCTGTATCAGGATGTTATCCCTGCCAACCCCGCCAAGTAACGTAATACTGCCATCTGGATTCCAATTCGCTTGATTGTTGTAGTGCGGATCCGCAAGACTTGATCCAACACATCCCAGTCCAATTGTGGCCGATGGACGTATCCCTGACTGATATAACCAGACCCTATAGTTCGAGACTTCGACGGTTGATTTGAAAGAGCTCAAATCGACATACAGCATGTTGCCCTTGACGGTAATCGTGTTGGATCCACCATATAGGGCGCCAACAAACGATCCTGTGTCCTGAAACTTAAAGGTAGCAGTGAGGGCTACGGAAAGCTAGAAATCATGGGATTGGGAAACAAAGCGTGCCGACGCAATCCTGATTGCTGCCAACGTTTCCCACGTTCGCCACTCGGATAGTTCCATCAGCTCTGGCCGTGAGGCTTCGCGCCGTTTGCCCATTTGATACAAGGCAGACAGTCGACAAGTCAACGATGGGACGATACCAGGACGCGAGCTTTACCGGACATTCAACAGCATCCCAACTGCCCGAACCGATTTTCCCACTGAACTTGATCAAAATCATCCTGCCGTTACGCATGATGATCCAATTGGAATCCTGGTACAGGGTTACGGAAAGCTATTGCAGTGCCATCCAACAGCCGTGCGCCGTGGAGTAAGCGGATTTCGGGTCGCCAAGCATCTGCACCTTCCCATCACGCATGACAAGCAGGCTGAAACCGCAGGACGGGAACGACATGATGCTATGGTCGGCGAGCGGACGGAACGCTTCTGGGATGGTCTCATTCGCCGTCGAGTAGTTCTGCTGTCCACTGCGGTCGAACTTGACGTTGCCGTTGATCGTGACGATGCGTCCGACGCGACATAGAGTGAGTCTGTTGTTCGTGTATGGAGGTTTCCATGGCTGGGTTACGGAAAGCTACGCGGCTCCGATGATGAGTCTTTCCCATGCCCGCTGCAGACTTCTCAGCACGGACAAATCGGGGCGGAGATAGTAGCGGGCGGTTGTCTTGATGTCGCTGTGACCGAGTTGTCGTGCGACCACTGAGATATCGGCTCCCGCAGCGATTGCCAGAGTGCCGAAGGTGTGCCTGAGGTTCCTTGGCGGCACGCAGGGGAGTTTCATGCGTTGGCACCATGACGTGTAATGAGCTGCCACCTGGTTGGCGTTCAGATCGCCGACCAGCCTGCCGGTTCTGCCGTGGCGCAATTGCGCGAGCCGTTTGACTGCGAACCGTGGTAGTGCGACCGTCCGTCGGCTCTGGTCGGTCTTCGGGTCGGTGACCGTTTCATGTCCAGCGACCCATTGCACTGACCTTTTGACGGTCACGGTTCCCCGGCGTAAATCCAAGTCGGCCCATTCAATGCCGACGGACTCGCATCGGCGCAGTCCCGCGCAGACGGAGACCAATAACCAGGCTTCCAACGCGTGACCGTAGAAGCCTTTGAGCAGCCGTCTTACCTGTCTGGCGTCGAGCACGCGCGGCTCATACCGCCGCAGGTGCGGCAGTCTGATTTCACGACGTGTCACGTCATTGTCGGTGACTCCCTTGCGATAGGCGAGTCGGAGTATCGCCCGCAGCACGGCCCACGCCTTGCGCGCGGCGCCGGCCTGATTGAACGAGCCGAGCCACTCCTCGATGTCGTTCGCGGTGATCGACTCCATGTCGACGTCAGCCCATTTCGGCTGGATGTGGCAGCGGTAGGCCGACTCGTAGCCCACCCTCGTGCACTCGCGGAGCTTCCCGCAGGAGGGCCACCAGACCTCATTCACAAACGTTCCCAACAACATTTCAACCTCCAAAATCCCACACGTGGTTATCGCGGCTTCCAACGGTAGCCACGTGTGGGATTTTCCTTTCGGAAGGATTCCCAATGAGCCAGGAAACCATCGTCGCAATCGTTATCGCCATCATCGGCAGCGGAGGCAGTGGCGTGTTCGTCACCTGGATTCTGAGCAAGGTCGACCAACGTCACGATCCACTACATGAGGGCGTCAGGGAACTGTTGTTCTGCAAACTCGAGGCTCTGTACCGTCAGATGGTCGATGCAGGTGGTGTTGCGAGCATTCCGTTGAAGCAAAGCGCGGAACGAATATATGCCGCTTACCACGGTCTGGGCGGCAATGGAACCGGAACCTCGATGATCCAAGACATACGTGACGCGCATATCGCGAACACAGATTGAAAGATTCAAAAGATTTCCACACCGTCCGTACAAGGCGGACGGTACGGACAAAGGAAAGGAGAGGAATTGAACATCCTCAACAAAGGCAAGCCGAAACACAAGCGCATGAATCCACGCCGACAAAGGCGCAAGCTACTGACCGCGCTCGCGGTCGCCATATCCATGGCGGTCGCGCCGGCCGCGATGGCCGACATGAACGGGTACGACATCTCGAACTGGCAGTGCGGCATCGACACCGCGACCGTGCCGGCCGATTTCGTCATCGTCGGCACCACATGGGGTTCCGGCGGTGTGTACGGTGGTTGCCTGTCCAACGGCGTTAACACCGACGCTAACCGTCAGCTCGCCGGCGCCATCGACAGCGGCAAGGAGACCGGCGTCTACCATTACGCGCGCGGCGGCAACCCCGAGACCGAAGCCCGGTTCTTCGTCGACAATGTGCGCGGATACGTGCACAAGAGCGTACTGATCCTCGACTGGGAGGCGCAGGACAACACGGCATGGGGCGACAAGCAGTGGCCGCGCCGCTGGGCGCGGGAGGTCAAGCGTCTGACCGGGGTGAACCCCATCATCTACACGATGGACTCCGGCTACTGGCAGGTCGCCGGCATGGAGACCGAGCTGAACTGCGGCATCTGGATCGCACAGTACGCCACGAACATGGTCACCGGATACCAGACCGCACCGTGGAACCTCGGCGCACGCGGCGAGGTCATGCGCCAGTACACGAGCAACGGCAGCCTCAGCGGCTGGTCCGGGCGCCTCGACCTGAACAGGTTCCGCGGCGACCGTGCGGCTTGGCGCAAGTACGCGAACCCCGACGACAAGGGCACGGCGAGCCTGCCGAACGTCAGGCCGACGCCACAGCCCACGACCGCGCCGAAGGTCGATCTGAATGCCCTGGCCACGCGCACCATCCGCGGCGACTTCGGCAACGATCCCGCACGACGACAGGCGCTCGGATCCAACTATGCGGCGGTCATGGACATAGTTAACCGGCGACTGTCCGGCAGTGGCGTCACGACGCCATCTGGCAATGCCGGCTCGTACTGCGTCGTGGTCAGCTCCGGCGACACCATGGGAGCGATCGCCAGCCGTACCGGCCGCACGCCGGCCAGCGCGTGGAGCGTGCCTAGCGGCAACATCAACCGCATCTGGCCTGGGCAGCAAGTCTGCTACGGCGGTTCGACCGCTTCCAGTGTCGGTGCTCATGTCGTAACCACCTCGCACGTGGTCACCGCGGGCGAGAGTCTGTGGAAGATCTACGGTTCCGGCTGGCCGGCCGCGGCCCAACGCAACGGGTTGCGTGCCCCGTACACGATTTATCCCGGTCAGGTCTTGCACTGACCGGCCTCGAATTTTAAGGAGGTGTGGAATGGGCGAATCCAATACTAATGGCTACCTGCTGCCGGACAAGGCGTATCAGGCGCTCAAGTGGCTCGCGTTGATCGCATTGCCTGCGGTCGCGTGGCTGGTCGGCGCGGTCGGCCCGCAGTGGGGATTGCCGCACTGCGGTGAGATCGTGACCACGATCAACGCGGTCGGCTTGTTCGTCGGCGCTCTGATCGGCGTGAGCCAGCTCACGGCGGCCAAGCCGGACAATTCCAACGAAAATAAGTGTTGCACCTGTTTCAGGCCCAACACTTAACCGTGAGTGATTTTCGTACCCTCATGTAACGCGCGCCCCTCTCTCAGCATTGCTGGGGAGGGCTTTTCTTATTCCGCATACAAACCGCATACAAAGACCGTCACGTTGCGTTCCATACAGTCATAACCAGTCACAACTTACAGGATGGCAAAAGCGTTGAAATACCAACGTTTCTCAATCTCCAAACATTCTGTCAAACCAAACCTAAAAACCACCAAATATAACAGAATGTCGCAGGTTCAAATCCTGTCAGCCCGACAACGAAAGTAAT
>ENA-OQNA01000079-OQNA01000079.1-human-gut-metagenome-genome-assembly--contig:-NODE-79-length-33788-cov-5.537595_pt1 | contig 33788 bp, 24 predicted proteins | sample MGYA00242625_ERZ504872 | MGnify/ENA primary metagenome ERZ504872 (study PRJEB26092, sample SAMD00036425) | human gut metagenome | host: Homo sapiens | study: EMG produced TPA metagenomics assembly of...
GCTTCTCGAAACGTTTCGCACTACGCGAACGTTCCACGGCCTTCAAATCGTCAGCATGCGAATCCGCAAACTCGGCCCAAGCCGCATCCAAGTCGTCCATTGGAGAGCCGCCACCATGCGACGCGTCATTTGGGCGTTCTTCATCGGCATTGCTATTGTTGAGGTCAGTCATACTTATACTCTAATCGGGCGGAGGCCAATCCGCCGGGAGGATCGTGAAGAATGCTCTATTGGTTTTTCGTCAAAGGCTTGGGACCAATCGCCATCCACCGTTTGGGACCGACCGCGCAAGGACTTGAGAACATTCCGCACGAAGGTGGCGCCATCATCGCAGCCAACCATCTTGCCGTCATCGACGATGCGTTGCTGCCGTTGACCTGCCCGCGCATGATTCATTTCATGGGCAAGGCCGAATATTTCGAAGGCAAAGGCATCAAAGGCAAATTCAAGAAATGGTGGTTCACGTCAGTCGGCGTGTTCCCCGTGGACCGTTCCGGCGGTTCCAAATCACTTGGCGCACTGAACCACGCCCGTGAGATCATCGAGGACGGACATCTGTTCGGCATTCACATCGAAGGTACTCGCAGCCCCGATGGACGTCTTTACAAAGGACACACCGGCGCGGCGCGTCTGGCATTCGAAACCGGTTGCCCCATTATTCCGGCCGCCATCATCGGTTCGCGTGAACTGCAGAAGCCAGGACAGGTCATTCCGAACAAAGGCAAGTCCAAGGTGATTTACGGCAAGCCGATTGAAGTCGAGAAGAAATCCGCCGACCAGATTACCCACGATGATTTGCGTTCGCTTACCGACCGCGTGACCCGTGAGATCCAGAAGATGAGCGGACAGGAATACGTCGACGAATACGCGCAGAAGGTCAAGGCCGAGCTCAAAGCCCAGCAGGAGGCCGAAGCGCAGGCACAAGCCGAATCCGCTGCCAAGAAGGCATAAGTTTTCAGCGAGGTTCATTCCAAACCAATCAGGGGTGTCTGTTCCGAAGAATGTTTTCGGAACAGACACCCCTGATTTCTATTTTGTAATCAGGATAATCAGTCGAACAGCGACGAATACATTTTCAAGGTGACGGTATTCGGCGTGCCATCCTCCTGACGCAGTCGCACCTCGGTGCCTCCTACCGGATCCTGCGAAGCGACCTTCTTGTCTTGACTGGAGTCAAGTGTCAGTTGCGAGCTGATCTTCACACTGAATCCCAGCTTCTCCAATGCGGCTTTGGCAGCGGCGGCTTTCTGTCCGACATAATTCGGCAGCGTTACGGTTTCCGGTCCCTTCGACACCACCGCATTGACGCTATCGCCCCAGTGCAACTCGTCTCCGGTCTTCGCGGAAGCGGAAATCACCTGTCCTTGCGGAATCTTGTCATCGAATTGCTCGGTCCAGTTGACGGTGAGCTTGAGCGCATCAAGCGTCTGCTGCGCCTCATCCTTCGATTTGCCCACGACGTCCGGCATGGTAACCGGTTTCGGTCCTTGGGACAGCGTGACGGTAATCTTCGCGTTATGGGGCAGAGTCGCGCCGGGATCCACGCTTAAATCAAGCAACGCGCCCTGAGGTACGTCCATGGAATACGCGTCATCATTGGCCGGAGTCTGTTCGATGTTGTCGAAGCCGGCACGCTTCAACGCGTTGATCGGATCCTTGCCGTTCGCACTGGTGGCATCGAGAATGTCTGTGGGAACAGTGCCCTGCTTAATACCCTTGGACACTACCACCTTGACCTTCTGATGATGACGTTTGCTCACATGCGAACCGACATTCTCCGGGTCGGTGGAGATGACATTGCCAGCCTTGACGGAATCACTGAACGCCTCGGTCTCTTCGTACTCGATGTTGGAGAATTTCAGCAGTTCCTCATAGGCGTTCCATTTGATGTTGGAAATACGGCAGGGCTCCGAATCGGAACATGTGAGATCTGCCGGCTGAGGCATGGTCCAGTAGCTGCCCGGTCCTCGGAAATACCACCAGGCATAGCCTCCACCGCCTGCGCAGGCAAGCACGATGGCTGCTACGACGGCGATGATGACAGGTGCACGCTTGCCACTGCGTTTCGGCTGTCCACCACTGACCGGACCGTTCGAGGGGGAAGCTGGAACGTTGTTGGCGGGGACGTCGTTCTTTTCCAAAGCCAAGCGGGTGGTTGCCTCCGGATCTGCCTGCTGCGCCGGCATGACGGTGGTTTTGTTCGGGTTTTCCGGATTGAACTGTCGTGTACGATCGTCGTTCTGACGCACAGGCGGTGCTGGGGGAGCGGGCGGTAGCGGCATCTGCCGGGTGCCATCGCCGGGCATGGTGTCGGCGGCATCGTTTGCGGCCGGGGAAACGGCTGACAGACGGTATTGCCAGTCGTCGATGGTGAGGTTCGATTGCAACTGCTGCAATTCGTCGAATGCCACGGACGCATCCTGGGGACGGTCCTCGACCGCGCGCGCCGTAAGACGGGCGAGGAATGCGGCCACGCCTGCATTGATGCCCGGACAAGCGGTCGTGATATCCGGCACATCCTCATGCACGTGCTTGAACACCAGCGTCACCGGATTGTCCGCGGTGAACGGCACCTTGCCGGCCAGCATCTCCCAAGCCATGATGCCTACGGAATACAGGTCTCCCTGCGGCGTTGCCTGATTGTACTGAATCATTTCTGGCGCCAGATAGGCGGCCGTGCCCAGCAGCATGCCGGTGGAGGACAGCGTGGCCTGCGACACCGCCTTGGCCAGGCCGAAATCGGTGATCTGCACATGTCCTCGGTCATTGAGCAGAATATTCTCCGGTTTGATATCGCGGTGCACCACGCCTGCGCGATGCGCCGAAGCCAAGCCGTCCAACGTCTCACCGACTATGCGTAGCGTCTCACGAACGCTGAACGTGACTTGCTGGTTCATTTCGTACCGCAGGTTCACGCCATGCACGTACTCCATGACAAGAAAATCCAGTCCATCGAACTCACCGGTGTCATACACCTGCACGATATGGGGATTGGCTATTGCTGCTGCGGAACGGGCCTCGCGATGGAAACGTTCCACGAACTGGTCGCGTTGTGGGCCCTGTGCCAGCTGCGTGTGCATGATCTTAATGGCGACGGTGCGTCCCAGACGCTCGTCAACAGCTTGATACACCGTGGCCATGCCGCCATCGGCGATTCTGCTGACGACTCGGTACCGGCCTTCGATGACCTGGCCTTCGGGGGCATGCTGGGCTTCACTCATGGCTAATCGGTACGATTCCTTCTTCAAAAAACGTTTCGCGACAAAGATGTGTTCACTTGTAGTCTACAAGGAATGGTTTGCGGAAGATGCGATGAACACGGGTCTTTCACAGTGCGGCGGCATCAGCCCTGTTCCCGCACAATCGGTACGAAACGTGCGCATGCTTCGGTAAGCATGTCTTTGCGATCCTGCGATAGTTCAAGCGTCTCGATGGCGGCCTTCGACTCGAGCCACAGACCGGCGATCCGTTCCTTGGAACGTGCGATGGCACCAGTGGACTCGAACAATGCGATGGCACGCCTAACATGTGCCTCGTCACGTGATTCGGCTTCCCACATGTCGATGAGTTCACGTCGTTCGACATCACCGGCAGCCTCAATCGCATCGGCCAGCAACACCGTGCGTTTGCCTTCACGGATATCACCGCCCACCGGTTTGCCGGTATTGCGGCTCGACCCGATGACGTCCAGAAGATCATCCGCGAGCTGGAACGCCAAACCAAGAGGCAATCCAATCGCCAGTGCGAGCCTGCGCGCGTCCGCAGGGGCGAGGCCGGCGGCAAGCATACCGAATTCCAAAGGTGCGATAGTGGTATAACTGGCGGTCTTCCAACGGAAGACATTCAAAGAGGCCGACGCCAGCTCTTCAGGATCGTCTAACGTATTGAGTTCCACGGCCAAATCGAGTACTTGGCCGATTTCCACTTCACGGTGCATATTCAGGAAGGCCGACACCACGGAAGATCCGGAGCCAAGCCGGCAAGCCGCTTTATTGGCGATATCCACGCTCGCGGTGGCCAGCATATCACCCAACATGATGCCCAAACCATGGCCGATGGCATCACTATGGGTATCCGTGGCAAGCGCACGATGAGCGGACGGCTTGCCACGGCGCAGATCGGAATCGTCGATGATGTCGTCATGCACCAACGCGCCGGTCTGAAACACTTCGATCGCGCATGCCAGATCCAACACCGCATCCATATCACGTTCCGCCACATCCTGCGGCGCGAACGCACGGAACGCATCCAACGTCAGCAACGCCCGCAGACGTTTGCCGCCCTCACTTGACGTGACCGCCTGCTGCGCCACCGCATCAGCGACGGCTTTGCAGGAATTCGCCACCGGATCGTCCGCATGCAGGAACGAAAAATCCTTTACCAGCGAGAGCGTGCGCGTTTCAATCTGTTCCAAATCGGAAGAGCTAGTCATGGGTCAAGGTTATCCACACACATTCGACAAGAGGAAAACATAATGATTGCAGCGGGTGAGACGGTGCCGGACGTTTCGTGACACGCCGAGCTTCACGTTCTCCGACCACAGGGGTCCCGAAACGCCTCATTGCATTGCCGGATGATGCATAGTTCCAACAAAGCGGCCTGCATCAAGCGACCGCTCCGATACGCCAAGGAGGACGAGACATGAAGACGATCGACGAGCCCATGCCGATATGCGAAGCCGAGATGGAACGGCTTGAAGACCAATTGGTGGAGGATTGCAAATCGCTGGGCATGGCGGAGAGCATACGCGATTTCCTGCAGGAGCCATTCTCGGAATGGATGGATGAGCTGGCCGATGAATCGTCGGGAGATGACGATTCATCGCCAGAATGCAGACTGTCTAGAAACGGTGCGGGAGCACTTGCCATCGCCATGCAGCAGACCATGGCGGTGCGTGACGCGCTGCTGGTCTCCATCATCGTGGATGAACGACGTTCGTCACGTGACTTTCTCATGGGATTCATGGCCAATCCGACACTTCCCGGCAACACGCGTCATCTGGAGGAATCCCTCAACGGATCGTTCCGTGACGCATCAAGAAAACCCGACACGAAACGTTGCGACAACGGCGTCAACATGATGTTCGACATCATCGGGATGGTCCCCGAACGGTATCATGTGCAGCCATTGGCCATCATCAGTTATGTGCTGTGGTGGATGGGCGATGAGCGCGCCATGCTGTGCGCGATGCGTGCGCTCGCGTTGGATGAGAATTGTTCGCTCGCGGCGATCATCTGCTCCGCGGCACATCGTCATATCGGACCGGTATGGGCCGAAGAGACATAGAGCAACACTCCGAAAGGAAGCGGTACTTGCGCATGGTGAGCTCAACACGCGGGAATAATCGTCCTTGCAAGATGGTTAACTCACATAGTTGACGATTTGCCCTTGCCAGAAGTGGGTCCATATGGTATACGCTTCCGGCGGGATCAATAGGAGGATAAGTTTGGCCACCAAGGAAACGACGGTAAATACGGAACAGACTGATCTGACCGAAAAGACCACCTCCGGAAAAAAGGCCTCCACGCGCAAGCCTGCTGCCAAGAAGAGCGAGTCCTCAAAGACCGCTACGAAGACGTCGCGCAAGACGGCCGCGAAGAAGACCTCCGCCGCCAAGAAAAGCAAGAAAGCGGAAGAAGAAGAGAACCTGATCGAGCAGGACGCTCCTGAAGACGATCCCGTCGAGGATGCCGATCTTGATGATTTCGACGATGACCTTGATGACGTGGACGACGAAGGGGAGGATGACGACCTCGACGAGGACAATATCGACGAGGATGACGATTCCGAACTGGAAGACGATGACGAAGACAAGCGCAAAAAGCCGGAAGAGCCCAAGGAAAAAGGCGCTTTCGTGGTGCGTGACGATGATGACGACGACAATCTGACGCCGTCCGGCAATCCGAAGCGTCGTGTGATCGCAGCCGGCGCCACCGCAGATCCGGTCAAGGATTACCTGAAGCAGATCGGCAGAGTGAACCTGCTGAACGCCGAACAGGAAGTCGACCTGTCCGAGCGCATCGAGGCCGGCCTGTACGCCCAACATCTGCTGGACACGGAATCCGACAAGATGGATTTCAAGCGCCGGCGTGAACTGAAGTGGCCGCGAACGACGGCAAGCGCGCCAAGGACCATCTGCTGGAAGCCAACCTTCGACTCGTGGTCTCTCTTGCCAAGCGCTATACGGGCCGTGGCATGCTGTTCCTCGATTTGATTCAGGAAGGCAATCTTGGTCTGATTCGTGCCGTAGAGAAGTTCGACTGGAAGAAGGGCTTCAAGTTCTCCACGTACGCCACATGGTGGATTCGCCAGGCCATCACCCGTGCCATGGCTGATCAGGCCCGCACCATTCGTGTGCCTGTGCATATGGTGGAAGTCATCAACAAGTTGTCCCGCGTGCAGCGCCAGATGCTTCAGGACCTCGGCCGTGAACCTACGCCGGACGAACTGGCCCGTGAGCTCGACATGCCGGTCGAGAAGGTGCAGGAAGTGCAGAAGTACGGGCGTGAGCCGATTTCCCTGCACACGCCGCTGGGCGAGGATGGCGATTCCGAGTTCGGTGATCTGATCGAAGACACCGACGCCATCGCACCGTCCGATGCCGTCGCCTTCTCGCTGTTGCAGGAGCAGTTCAAGCAGGTGCTTGAAACGCTGTCTCCGCGTGAAGCTGGCGTCATCAAGATGCGCTACGGTTTGGAGGACGGCCAGCCGAAGACGCTGGATGATATCGGACGTGTGTATGGCGTGACGCGCGAACGTATCCGCCAAATCGAATCGAAGACCATGTCCAAGCTGCGCCATCCGTCCCGTTCGCAGACGCTGCGCGACTTCCTGGACCAGTGATAGTAATCAGACGCGAGTAAATGAAGTCGAGAAACCGGCATGAACGCAGGGTTTCTCGACTTCATGTCTTGTAAGGCGACAATTGAAAGGGAACATGGCTAAGGATAATTACGGTGCTGAGAGTCTTACCGTGCTCGAAGGCTTGGATGCGGTGCGCAAACGTCCGGGCATGTACATCGGCACGACCGACAGCCAGGGCCTGATGCACTGCCTGTGGGAGATCATCGACAATGCCGTCGATGAGGCTCTTGCGGGAGCCTGCAACCACATCATCGTGACCTTGCATGACGATGGTTCCGTTGAAGTGGCGGACAATGGCCGAGGCATTCCGGTGGACGTGGAGCCGAAAACCAAGCTCACCGGCGTGGAAGTGGTGCTGACCAAGCTGCATGCCGGCGCCAAATTCGGCAATTCCTCGTATGGCGCTTCCGGCGGTCTGCATGGTGTCGGCTCATCCGTGGTGAACGCATTGAGCTCCCGTCTCGACGTGGAAGTGGATCGTGACGGCAAAACCCACCACATGGCTTTCCATCAGGGCCACCCCGGAGTGTATTCCGACGTTGATCCGGAACACCCGTCTCCCGATTCGCCATTCAAGAAGACGCGCAAGAATCGTCCCACCGAACTTGAGATCATCGGCAAAGTCAGTCCGAAGACCACGGGTACCCGCATCCGCTATTGGGCGGATCCGGAGATTTTCAACGACACCGCTGAATTCAGCTATGACCAGCTCATCGACCGTGTACGGCAGACCAGTTTCCTGGTGCCAGGGCTGAAAATCACCGTCATCGACGAGAACATTCCCGAAACCGGCGACGAGTCCATTGACGAAATGCTGGAAGTCGATGACAATGTCATCGAACAGGTGACGGAAGAGAACACGTCCGCTGAAACGGATGATATCGGAACCTCTGCCGACATACTGCAGGAGGATTCAGCCGAAGCTGATGAATCAGCCGAATCGCAAGAAAACGATGCTGCCACGCAATCGCAGGAAACCGTTTCCCAACCCGTGCAGCCGAAATATCCGCATGCGCGCGTCGAAGAATTCTGCCATACCGGAGGCGTGAAGGATTTCGTCGACTTCCTGTCCAAAGGCGAAGCGGTCTCCGATATTTGGCGCATCGCCGGCGAGGACACGTATGTTGAAGAAACGCAGGCGGTCGGAGACGATGGTGAACTGCATGCGCAGAAGGTGACGCGTGATTGCGCAGTCGATATCGCCATGCGATGGACCAACGGCTACGACACCACCATGCGCAGCTTCGTCAACGTGGTGGAGACGCCCGGCGGCGGCATGCACGTGGACGGCTTCCTCCAAGGCATCACCAAGCAGGTGCGCAAGGCCATCGAGGACAACGCGCGCAAACTCAAGGTGAATCTCAAGGATTCCCATATGAAGGTGGAACGTGACGACATTCTCGCCGGTCTGGTGGCCGTCGTCACCGTCCGCCTCGCCGAACCGCAGTTCCAAGGCCAGACCAAGGACGTGCTCGGCACCGCGCAAGTCAAGCCGATCGTCTCCAGAATGACCGACAGGCAGTTCGGTGAGATGATTACCGGCTCCAAACGCGGTTACAAGGAACAGTCCGGCCGCGTGCTGGAGAAAATCGTCGGCGAAATGCATGCCCGCGTGCAGGCGCGCAAGACCAAGGAAGTCACACGCCGTAAGAACGCGCTTGAATCCGCGTCCATGCCGCCGAAACTGTCCGACTGCCAGCCCGGCAATGACGATGTAGCCGAACTGTTCATCGTCGAGGGTGATTCCGCATTGGGCACAGCCAAGGCCGCCCGTAATTCCGGTTTCCAAGCGTTGCTGCCGATTCGAGGCAAAATCCTCAACGTGCAGAAGGCATCGCTCGCGCAGATGCTGTCCAACAAGGAATGCGCAGCCATCATCCAGGTGGTCGGCGCAGGATCCGGCGCAAGCTTCGACATCGAACAGGCCCGATACAACAAGATCATCATGATGACCGATGCCGATGTCGACGGCGCGCACATCCGCATCCTGCTGCTGACGCTGTTCTACCGGTACATGCGGCCGCTTATCGAATACGGTCATGTGTATGCCGCCGTGCCGCCGCTGCATCGTATCGCGTTGACGGGTACGCATAAGGGCGAGTACATCTACACGTATTCCGATGATGAGTTGGCAGGCAAACTCGCCGAGCTTGATAAAAAGCACATCGGCTACAACGAGGACATCCAGCGTTACAAGGGTTTGGGTGAGATGGACGCCGACCAGCTGGCCGATACCACCATGGATCCGCGCACCCGCATGCTGCGCCGTATCCGCATGGAGGACGCCGAACAGGCCAGCCACATCTTCAGCCTGCTCATGGGTGATGACGTGCCGCCGCGCAAGGCGTTCATCGTGGAGAACGCCGACGATTTCGACCGTTCCAAGATCGACACCTGATCTTGATTGCATGGGAGGTAGGTTCCGTTCCGTCGAAACCCGCCTTCCGCATTTTTTGCCGGAACCAACGCCTGCTCGCTTCTTGGAACAGGACCGAAAACAAGACCGAATCATGCTTCGACCGGAATCAGACGTTGAATCGGTACCGCAAATCGCTAGTTACCGTTTGGTAGGTAACTGCGGGTAAACTGTATGACGAATTCGGACCATCGCGTCCATGGAACCATCAAAGGAGCTGATTCATGGCTAATCTGCTGCTTGCCGTGATTTATGTGGCTTTCATCAGTCTGGGCTTGCCGGATGCCGTGCTCGGGGCCGCCTGGCCGACGATGGGCACCGATTTGAATGCGCCTGTTTCCTGGGAGGTGGCATTTCCATGACCATTTCGGCGGGCACCATTGTGTCCGCGTTGCTGTCCGATCGAATGACTTTGCGATTCGGCGCGGGCAAGGTCACTGTGGTATCCGTGGCATTGACGGCGTTCGCTTTGTTCGGTTTCTCGATCGCGCCGAATTACTGGATGCTGCTGTTGTTCGCGATTCCTTATGGATTGGGAGCAGGCGGCGTCGACGCCGCGTTGAACAACTATGTCGCGATCCACTATGAAAGCCGTCACATGAGCTGGCTGCACGCCATGTGGGGATTGGGCACGCTGCTTGGCCCGTACATCATGGCGTATGCATTGGGCGCGGGTCAAGGCTGGTCGTGGGGATACCGGTACATCTCCATCCTGCAGATAGCGCTTACCGCGGTACTGGTTTTCAGCCTGCCACTGTGGAAGACACGCACCGCACAAGACACCGAAGAGACAACTGAGGGTGACGGACCGCGTAAGCCGCTCGGTATCCGTGGCGTGCTCGCGATTCGTGGCGCACGCGAGATCCTCGTCATGTTCTTCTGCTATTGCGCGCTTGAATCCACCGCCATGCTGTGGGCCAGCAGCTATATGGTGCTCGGCAAGGGCATCGATAAGACCACGGCCGCCATGTGGGGAAGCCTGTTCTGTATCGGCATCACCGTCGGGCGTCTCGCAAGCGGATTCCTCACCATGAGATTGAGCGATCCGTCTATGATCCGCCTCGGTCAGGCCCTGGTATTGACGGGTGTCATCATCATGCTGCTGCCGCTGCCGCATCACATCGGCACCATCGCGGGACTGATGGTCATCGGCCTAGGATGCGCGCCGATCTATCCATGCGTCATCCACTCCACGCCGACCTATTTCGGCAAGGACAAGTCCCAGGCCATCGTCGGCATGCAGATGGCCTGCGCCTATGTGGGATCGATGTGCATGCCGCCGCTGTTCGGGCTGATCGCGCAACATGTTTCGGTCAACCTGTTCCCGTTCTATCTGGTGGTGTTCCTGGCGCTGATGGTCGCCATGCATGAGACCTTGCGCCGCAAGTGCGGCGACCGTGCGGCCGCCTGACGACGCCATATGTGAGACGCTCGAATGCGTCAGCCGGGCGGTGTGCTCGAATGGGTCGACGACGAATGACGGGGTTTCTGCCGGTTGTGGATGATGTCTGAAGACGATGCCATAATCGAACGTATGTACGAATGCATGGACTTGTTCTCAGAGGCTACCAATGCCTGGTTCAAGCATGCGTTCAATGCTCCGACGGAGGCGCAACGTTTGGCATGGCCGGCCATCCGCTCCGGCGAGAACGTGTTGGTGGTGGCGCCCACCGGCTCCGGCAAGACATTGTGCGCCTTCCTTTCCGCAATCGACCGTCTGATGACGAAGGAGGGCGATGACTTATTGCGGACGTCCGGCGGTGGGGACGGCACGGCTGAATCCGATTGCAATGCCAAGAAACGTAAACCCGTCCGCGGCGTCAAGGTCCTGTATATTTCGCCATTGAAGGCTCTGGGCGTGGATGTGGCCAAGAACCTCCAAGCGCCATTGGCTGGCATCGCCGGACAGTGTGAGGCGATGGGATTGCCATCGCCGAAAGTCAGCGTGGGCATGCGAAGCGGCGACACCACGCCGCAGGAACGGCGCAGAATCGTCAGTCATCCGCCGGATATCCTCGTCACCACGCCCGAATCGCTGTTCCTGCTGCTCACCTCCAAGGCGCGACGGATACTTTCCGCCGTTGATACCGTTATCGTGGATGAAGTGCACGCCATCGCGGGCTCCAAACGTGGCGCGCACCTGGCGCTGAGCTTGGAACGATTGGAAAGCCTTGCCGGCCGGTCCGTCCAACGCATCGGGCTTTCCGCCACTGTGGAACCGCCGGCCGAAGCCGCACGTTTCCTTGGCGGCACGCGGCCGGTACGCGTCATCAGACCCGAATCGCACCCCGACATGGATCTGAAAGTGGTGGAACCGCTTTCGGCCATGCGCGATCCCGTCTCCGACGACGCAGGGCGGAGGGCAGGCGCCGTGAAACTTCCGAATCGCCATACCACGCATATTTCCGGGGTGAGTCCTGCCATGGAGGCATTGGCGGAACGTAACGGACTGACTTCGGTCGGGGGAGACGAACATACCTCACGGGTTTCGACCGGAGGTTCGGTATGGCCGGCCATCGAACGCAGCGTGCTTGACGAAGTGCTGAAACACCACACCACCCTCGTGTTCGTCAACTCCCGTGGCCTTGCGGAAAAACTCACCGCACGGCTCAACGACCTGTATGCGCAATTGCGCACATCCCGGAAAACTGGGTCTGAAACCGCCGTCAAAGCGGACGCAGGGCGGGATGCGCTGTCCGACCGTAGGCTTGGCCGAACGGACTTGAGTGTGTCGGACAACGCATCCCAGCCGGAGTCCACAGCCAGTGATTCCACCCAGCCGTATCCGGATCTGGGCTCCCCGGAAGGCCGTGAAGGCTTCGCCAAACACTACGATTCCGTGGTCGGATCCACCACCATGCTGGTCTCCTCGCATGCGGACGCCGACGCGATCGCCATGGCGCATCATGGTTCCGTTTCCAAAGACCGGCGCAAACAGATCGAAGAGCAGCTCAAACGCGGCCAATTGCGTTGCGTGGTCGCCACATCGAGCCTTGAACTCGGCATCGACATGGGTTCAGTGGATCTGGTCATCCAGATCGCACCGCCATTGTCCGTGTCCTCGGGATTGCAGCGGGTGGGGCGCGCCGACCACAAGGTCGGGGGAGTCTCGCATGCACTGTTCTACCCGATTACACGAGAGCAAATCATCGGCACGGCCGCAAGCATCGAATGCATGCGCTCCGGAGACATCGAAACACTGACCATTCCATGCACCCCCTTGGACGTGCTTGCCCAGCAAACCGTCGCCGCCGCGGCGATGGATGATCTGAAACCAGACGACTGGTACGTGACCGTGCGCAAGGCCGCGCCATTCGAAGATCTCGACAGAACCATGTTCGATGTTGTGATGGGCATGATGACCGGCGCCTACAACGGCGAGGATTTCTCCGCCTTCCGGCCACCACTGCAATACAACGAAGAGGCGGGTCTCATCTCCGCGCGCCCTGGCGCTCAACGACTGGCCGTGACCAGCGGAGGCACCATACCCGACCGAGGAACCTACACCGTGGTGCTTCCCGAAGAAGGCTCCGGACCGGGCCCACGCAAAGTGGGGGAGCTGGACGAGGAAATGGTGTACGAATCCCGGGTCGGAGACGTCATCACCCTCGGCACATCGACCTGGCAGATCCAGGAAATCACCCGGGACCGTGTGGTGGTGGTTCCTGCTCCAGGACGTACCGCCCGACTGCCGTTCTGGCATGGCGAAGGCGACGGGCGGGACGCGGCATTCGGACGGTCCCAAGGCCGATTCATACGCGATATGGCGCAAGGACTACGCGCGGAAGTCTCGGACGGCATCGCAGGAGACAAAACCAGCCGATTCGACACGACAACAATCGCACGTCTACGTCGTGACGGATTGGACGACAACGCCATCGGCAATCTTGCCGACCTGCTTGCCGAACAGCGCGCCGCCACGGGAACGATTCCCAACGACCGTGAGCTGGTCGTCGAACGCTGCCAGGATGAAGAAGGCGATTGGCGTGTGATCGTCCACTCGCCATACGGCAGACGCGTGCACGAACCATGGGCCATGGCCATCACCACACGTATCAAACAACGATACGGGTTCGATGGGCAGGTATACGCGGCCGACGACGGCATCATCATCCGCCTCCCGGACGGCGACGGCAACCTGCCGATCCGCGAGCTGCTGCTGTTCGACACGGAAGAGCTGCAACGCATCATCGAAACACAAGTCGGCGAAAGCGTGCTGTATGCCGCACGATTCCGAGAATGCGCGGCGCGATCGCTGTTCCTGCCACGCGCCAACCCCGGCAGACGCGTCCCCTTGTGGCAGCAGCGGCTGCGCGCGGCGCAACTGCTCAACGCCGCCCGAACTCGGAAGAACTTCCCGCTGCTGTTGGAAACCGCACGCGAATGCCTACAGGACGTGTACGATCTGCCCGCGCTGAAACATGTGATGTCCGGATTACGCTCCGGCGTCATCTCTTTGAGCGAGACCGTCACGGAAACGCCGTCGCCGTTCGCGGAAAACATGCTGTTCGGATACGTGGGCGCGGTCATGTACCAATACGACGTGCCGCAAGCCGAACGCAGCACGCAACTGCTGTCCATGGACCCGGAAGTGCTGGAACGTCTTCTGGGCGCCACGGATATGGCTTCGCTGTTGGATGCCGACGTCATCGCGCAGATTGGGAAGGAGCTTGCCGGACGGACGTTCTGGAACGATTTGGACGAGACCGACATTGCCGGCCGTGTGGCGCGATATGCCAAAACGCATGGCCCATTCACCGCGGATCAGATGATCGCCGAACTGGGATTGGACGCTGTCCAAGGCGTACGCATGTTGGATGAATTACATGCCAAAGGCGAACTGCTGAAAGGCCATTTCGTCGATGATGCGGCCGGAGCGGACGCCAATGGTTCCGATGATTCAGCATCGGAACGGTCACCTCGGCAAACGCCCCAGCAATGGCTCCACAAAGACGTGTTTCGGCGTATCCGCGCGCTTTCGCTTGCCAAGGCACGCAAAGCCATCAAGCCGGTGGAACCGGCTGTCTATCAGGCGTTCCTGTTGGACAGACAAGGTGTCGGACCTGTGGGTGGCGCCCGATATGAAGGCGTCGACGGGCTGATGCGTGTGATCGAACAGCTTGAAGGCATATACCTCAACGCCTCCGTTTGGGAATCCTCGGTCTTACCCCGCACGCGTTCGCGACTACCAACCGAGTATGTTGGACGAATTGCTCGCATCCGGAGATGTGGTATGGGTCGGCTCCAAAATCAATGGTTCCAACGCCAAGGAAGCCGGCGGAATCGCATTCCATCCAGCTGATTCACGGCTGCTGACGAAACCCGGCGAACAATCGCAGAACAATGCCTATAGTGCCGGAACCATGACCGTGCCGGAGACGATACTTGCCGCATTATCGAATGGGGGAGCCTTCCATGCGCGGCAGCTTTCCACAGCCGCCAAAACCATCTGGCAGGAACATGCGGAAGTCAACGTGAATCCTGAAACAGGGGAAATCATCCTTCCCGCATGGGGCGAAAGCCAGTTCGAGGAAGCCTTGTGGTCCTTGGTATGGCAAGGCAAAGTGACGAACAGTTCATTCGCTCCCGTTCGGGCCTTGGCTCAAGGCACGGTTTCAGTGCGCGCGCCACGCACTGCCGCACGCAGACGCGTACGGATCCACGCCTCGACACCGGTGACGCTCGGTGGATTATGGTCCGCGGTCGACTCGTCCCAGACCAGTCCAATGGCGATACCGGACCAAACGGACGATACCGCCGGCAAACCAACAGCCGGCATCGAGGAATACGACATCGCATTGATCGAATCGCTGCTCGACCGATATGGCGTGATCGCCGCTCCGCTAATCGACAAGGAGCAGGTCGCAGGCGGATTCTCCGGACTATACCCGGTACTCAAACGCATGGAGGAACACGGCAATCTGGTCAGAGGCATGTTCGTCAAAGGATTCGGAGCGGCCCAATTCGCCGGACGTGACACAGTGGACGCCTTGCGCGGCGACGACGAAGCGCGCAGCCAATCCTGCGTGGCGCTCGACGTGACCGACCCGGCCAATCTGACAGGCTCCGCGATCACATGGCCCGAACAACACCATATGAAACCGGCGCGCAGAGCGGAATCGGTCATCGTGCTCGACCACGGCATGCCGGTGCTGTTCGCCGTGCCGAAAAGCCACAGAATCGTCAGCTTCACCGATGACGAGCGAATATTGCAGCCGGCATGTACGGAACTTGCCTATGCATTGCAACATCAGTCCAAGGGCAGCGTCAGCTTCGCCGAAATGAACGGTGAATCATTGAAGGAACGCAACGAATACAGACGTTTGCTGCATGCTGCCGGGTTCGTGGACAGCCCACAAGGCATGAAGCTATATGGCTGAACCAAGCCGGAGGCACTTTCACCCAGCCTGCTCATTCAACCTGGCAGCCCAAGTGCGCAAAACGGGAAGGCCCTGAACCGGAAGAAGAAGAACCAGTCCAGAGCCCCGCCAATCGATTTCGTCGAATCAGCCGACCACCGCAATCGGCGCCGACAGATCCGTACCGGAACCATCGCGTCGCATATCAGGCTTCGGCAATTCCACAGGAGCGCCACTTTGCGTGGAAGCATGCAACGGATACGCGCCCACGAACGCGAGAATCAACGTATCCTGCCCCTTGAGGAATCGCTGCGAACGCACGCCACCCGTACCACGGCCCTTCGTCGGATACATCTCCAACGGCGTGACCTTCGCGGCACCGTTTTCAGTGCCAGGCAACGCTTCGGAATCGCCGGCAACCGTCAACACCACGGCTCCGGAAGCGGAGAACAGTCCATTCTCGCCTTCTTCGTAATTCCATGTCACCTTGCCGTCAGGCACCACCGCGAACGCGGCCGCCGAACACCCCTCAGCCAGACGAATGCCCGCCATGCCGCCAGCGGTACGGCCCTGCGGACGCACATTCTTCGCTTCGAACGTCAACAACGAGGAATCGGTGGACACAAACACCAGACGATCCTCATCACGGGCTTCGGCAGCGGCAAGCACTTCGTCATCATCCTTCAAATCGATGACGCTCCACGAATCCATTGTGGTCGGAGATTCACGGTTCCAACGCTTGACCACGCCGTTGCGGGTGCCCAACGCCAAAGGAACAAGCTGACCGTCGTCATCCGTGGACGGCATATCAATCGCAGCAATCACCCGTTCGCCGCGGATCGGATCGGTGTTCTCCGTCATGCCCAGCAGTTCCTCGGCCTTCACACCACCCGTGACACTGAGCGGCCCATCCGCGGAAACCTTCGGCAATTCGACCACATGGGCCAGCACCAGACGACCCGCTGAAGTAACCAAGCCGTATGAGGAACGTGTGGACGTGCGGAACATCGAAACGATCTGATCATCCTTGGCGCGTCCGCCGGAAGCCGAACGATTCTCCCAACGTTCCACCGCATCCTCGGAAGTGCGTGCGATCAGGCCCGTGGCGGACAGCATCACCGCGCACGGCTCGTCATCAATCTGCAGAGCCGATGCGGTGGCATTCTCATCGCCGGCCTTCTTTGCGGCCTTTGCGGCTGCGGCGACATCGGCCGCTGCGGAGGATACGGTCGCGGCGGCGCGCGCGGCAGCCATCGCGTTTGCAGAGACGCCATCATCGCCATGCGCCACAACAGGCGTCAAATTGCCTTCCTCATCCTCATCCAGCAGCACCGTGCGCCGGGGAGTGCCGTATTTGGCCACGGCGTCATCCATTTCGTCAATGACCACGCCGTCAAGCGCCTCATCGGAAGCAAGAATGCGTTCAAGCTCTTCGATACGCCGCTTCAGATCGTCGCGTTCCGCCTCAAGCTCGATACGACTCATCTTGGTCAGACGGCGCAGCCGCAAGTCAAGAATGTACTGTGCCTGAATCTCGTCCAGATCGAATACGGCGATAAGCTTTGTTTTCGCGGCCTCGGCATCATCAGAAGAGCGAATCACCTGAATGACTTCATCGATGTCCACCATGGCGAGCAGCAAGCCCTCCACCAAGTGCAGCCGCTCAAGCGCCTTCTTCCTGCGGAATTCACTGCGTCGGCGGATCACCACACGACGATGGTCCACCCACACCTGAAGCATTTCCTTCAATCCCATGGTGTGCGGACGGCCATTGACCAACGCCACATTGTTGATGGTGAAATTGTCCTGCAACGGCGTGTGCTTGAACAGCTGCGCCAACACCGCGTTCGGATCGAACCCGGTTTTGATTTCGATGACGAGGCGCGTGCCGTTATGCCGGTCAGTCAGATCGATGGCACCGGAAATGCCGTCCAGCTTACGGTTCTTCACACCTTCGGAAATACGTTCCAACACACGTTCCGGACCCACCATGAACGGCAGTTCCGTCACGACGATGGCCTTTTTGCGAGCCGTCACGTTTTCGATATGCGTCACGGAACGCGTGGTCAACGCGCCACGACCCGTCTCGTACGCCTCGCGGATGCCCTTGCGGCCCACAATCACGCCGCCGCCCGGCCAATCCGGACCCGGCACGTAGCGCATCAACTCCTCTAACGTCGCGTCGGGATGGCGCATAAGATGCTTGGCCGCAGCCACCACCTCGCCAAGATTGTGCGTGGCCATATTCGTGGCCATGCCGACGGCAATGCCGGAACCACCATTGACCAGCAGGTTCGGAATCGCGGCAGGCAGCACAGTCGGCTCCTGAAGCTTGTTATCGTAATTCGGCGTGAAATCGACGGTATTTTCGGCGATATCGGCATTCATGCCCAACGCGGCCGGCGCCATACGAGCCTCGGTATAACGAGAAGCAGCAGGACCGTCATCGAGAGAACCGAAATTGCCGTGACCGTCCACCAATGGCAGCCGCATCGCGAACGGCTGCGCCAAACGTACCATCGCCTCGTAAATCGCGGAATCGCCATGCGGATGGAGCTTGCCCATCACTTCGCCAACCACACGCGCCGACTTCATATACGGCCGGTCCGGATTGAGGCTCATCTGACCCATCTGATAGATGATGCGTCGTTGCACCGGCTTGAGACCGTCCCTGGCATCAGGCAGCGCTCGGGCGTAAATCACCGAATACGCGTATTCGAGGAACGACTTGCTCATTTCCTCGTTCAACGGCGTTTCGACGATGTTCTCCTTGACCGTACGCGGGTCAAAGGCTGGTTTTGCCGGTTTGCGGTGCGACACCATGCGGTGGTTCTCCTCACGGAAAGGTTATGGTAATCAACCTAGCAATATTACCAGCTGGTACTGCCGCGGTGCTTGAATGGGAACCATGAGTGTTGAAGTGCCCGAAATCGACCAGCTGCTAGCCATGACCAGTCCGGCACGATATGGCGACGAACTGCCGGATGAGGGCAGCCGCGGCGGTGCTCTCCACCTATCCTCGGTACTTCCCGCCATTTCCAGCGCCATCGGGCATCCGATTCCAACGGCCATCCATGCCGATCCGAAACGACTCCAAGAGGCACTTGGCCTGCCGGACGCGCGTTCGGCAGTCGTGGTCCTGGTGGACGGTCTCGGATATTGGAACATCAATATGAGATTGGGGCATTCACCCTATCTACGGTCGCTGATGGCGGATGGCGTTAACCAGCGGCCAATCGCCACATGCATGCCCAGCACCACCGTGGCCGCCATGTCCACGTTCGGCACCGGCACATGCCCCGGATTAACCGGCATGACGGGGTATACGCAGCTCAATCCCGACAATGGCGAAATCTGCCAGCTCATCTCTTTCAAAAACGCGCCCGCACCGCTGAAACTGCAACAGCAGCCGACCATATTCGAACGATTGGCGGAACAGGACGTTCGCGTCACCAGTTCGGGACTGCCGAAATTCGCGTTCTCCGCGTTGACTCAGGCGGCGTTACGTGGCAGCGACTACATCTCCAATGACGATCCACGCCGACGTATCATGACCGCGGCGAAAGCGGCGAACACGCCCGGACTGACATACGTGTACCTGCGCGACGCGGACAAGATCGGACACAATTACGGCTGGGACTCCGACAAGTGGATCGGCACATATGAGCGTGTCGACGCCCAGTTGTCTTTGCTGCGTCGAAGTGTGCCGAAGAACACGCTGATCGTCATCGTGGCGGATCATGGCATGATAACCGCCGACCCGGAAGCCTGCATCGACATAGCGTCCGAACCCCAGCTGATGCGGGGCGTCGCGAATGTCGGTGGTGAACCACGCTGTGTCATGCTTTATGGCGAGGATGGCGAGAATCCGGAGGACATCGCCGCTCGTTGGCGTGACGTGCTGGGGGAGCGCGCCCAGGTGCGCACCCGCCGGCAGGCAATCGAGGAAGGCGTCTACGGACCAGTCGATGAACGCGTCAAGTCGATGATCGGCGATGTGGTCGTCTCCGCTGCGGGCTCTACCACCATTGTCGATTCCCGCACACAGGCGGAGAAGGCGATGCATCTGCCCAGCGTGCACGGGTCGCTGACCTACATGGAATCTGATATTCCATGCCTGATTGACGTGGCTTGATCGAATGATCCGAACGTCTGAACGGATGTTGCCGTGGGATGTTAGGGAACGTTAATCAGTCACCGAACAGAATTTCATCCCAACTCGGCACTGCGGAGCGTCCTGCACGGCGCTTCGATTTGGTGGTGCTCTGACTATGAGGATCGGATGATGCCGTCTTGGACTTATCGGACTGCTTCTCGCCGGCGGATTGCGTGTTTTGCGAGTTTTGGGCAGGTTCCGTCGTTGAAGGGGCGGGGGACTGCGTCGTCGCGATTTCCGGACGGTTCGGCAGCGGAACGGTCGCCGATGACTGAGTCTCAACGGTGGTCTTGATATTCGTGGCTTGTGGTGCAACCGGTTCCGGAGCATTCCAAGCAGACACCGTCTGTTCGATACGTGCGGAACGTGCGGAATCGCCCGGCAAATTCAATGATGCGAGAAAATTCTGGTCGACCTGCTTCTCGGCGTGTCCTTCCGTCGTCGTGTCTTGCTCGCCGATGAGCTTGCGTGCCGTTGCGTTCAGACAGTTGACCGCGTTGTCATGCATGTTCCAAGACCATTCCGCACGGGCGGCATGACCTGCGGAATCGAACTCCGCGGTAATCTTCCACGGTTCCAAACCGCGTCTGGTGGCCTTCCACCGCACATCCTCCAACCGTACGTGGGCTGCGGCGAAAGTGCGTTCGATCAGTTCGGAAAGCGTGCGCACACGGCTTTCCTTCGGCGCGGGAACCGCCAGGAACTGTTCGATCGCATATTGCTTTTCGGTTTCCACCGCCGCCGAGAAACGCCGAACAAGCGCTTCGCTCAACGAATATCGCTCCGCCACGCGGGTCGGATTGGCTCCGGCTCGAATCAAGGATTGGATTTGGGAGATCGGCAGCGTGGAAGGCGCTTGCTGCTGACGCTCCTCTTGGGTTTCGGTGCGAATCTGTTTTGCCTCCAAAATGGCTCTTTCAAGCGCTTCATCGACCTTGACGGCGAATTTGCCGGCACCTGAAACAAAGACGAGCTCACCGGTTTCACTCACATGATCGAACCGTGCATCTTCGAGCGCATTCTCAGGCACAACACACCACTTTCCCTTAGATTTTTCTATTAATTCTATTGTGCCCCACGTGTCGGATTTTACGAGTATTTCAATTCGTGTATCCTAGCGGGGGAAAAGTCATGTATTCTATGGCGCATAAGCACCATAGATGACGAAAGGAATCTCGATGGCACAGGATTATGATTCCCCGCGCAACAAAGACGAGGACGAGGAGTCGCTCCAGGCTTTGAGCAAGGGTTCTCAGAACAATTCCAACGATATGGACGATGACGAGAACGCCATTGCCGAAGACTACGAGCTGCCGGGCGCCGATTTGAGCAATGAGGACGCTTCGGTGACCGTCATTCCGATGCAGGGCGACGAGTTCATCTGCTCCGAATGCTTCCTGGTGAAGCATCGCAGCCAGCTTGCCTACACTACCGACGACGGACAGCCGGTATGCAAGGAGTGTGCGGCCTGATGGCGTTCGACGAGGCATACAACGAGCCGGAAAGCGTCGAGGTTCTGGTAAAGTCGCTGGATCCCGGGCAGCCGGCTCAGCTGCATTACGCCCATGCCGGAGACGCCGGTGCCGATTTGCGCACCACCGAAGAAGTGACGTTGAAGCCGTTCCAGCGGGCGCTGGTGCCCACGGGAGTGGCAATCGCATTGCCTGCCGGCTATGTGGCGCTGGTGCATCCGCGTTCGGGACTCGCCGTCAAGCAGGGCGTCACGGTGCTTAACGCGCCGGGAACCATCGACGCTGGATACCGTGGCGAAATCAAGGTGCCGTTGATCAACCTCGATCCGGAACGCGCCGTGACGTTCCATCCGGGCGACCGCATCGCACAGCTGGTCATCCAACGCTACGTCGAGGCAAAATTCATCGAGGCGCAGACCCTGCCCGGATCCGACCGCGCGGAACGTGGCTTCGGATCAACCGGCGTTGCGTCCTGACGGGACTGCAATACACAAAGACCGAGGATGTATCCGGCCGTGCAACACGCGGCCGGATACATCCGTCATATGGTGATGCGCGGGTACTATAGGGTACATTCCAAGCGAGGAGGAGCGAAATGAGCGATATGGATCATGAGGTTCGTTCGGCCAGAATGTTGGGCTGCGAGATCAGCACGAATCCGCTTGACCCGCTTGAACCAATCCTCAAGATGTGCGAATACCACCATCCCGACGAGGACATGAGCATTCTCGCGAGAGCCTACCGGCGCGCCGTCACCCAGCATTCGTCGCAACGGCGTAAATCCGGCGAGCCGTACATCATCCATCCGCTTGCAGTGGCGCAGATCCTCGCCGATCTTGGCATGGGGCCGCTGGTTGTGGCAGCGGGCCTTCTGCACGACACGGTGGAGGACACCGACTACACGCTCGACGAATGCCGCGCCGAATTCGGCGACACGGTGACCGGCCTGGTGGACGGCGTCACGAAGCTTTCCAAAATGGAATACGGCGATTCCGCCCAGGCCGAGACCATCCGCAAAATGGTGGTGGCGATGAGCCGCGACGTGCGCGTGCTGGTGGTCAAGCTCGCCGACCGTGTGCACAACGCCCGTACATGGCGTTATGTCAAGCAGTCGAACGCGCAGAAAAAGGCACGTGAAACGCTGGATGTGTATGCGCCGCTCGCCAACCGTCTTGGCATGAACGCCATCAAAACCGAGTTGGAAGAACTCAGCTTCAAGGTTCTGTATCCGAAGATCTACAACGAGATTGTGGTATTGGTGGCCCGTCGCGCCGGACAACGCGACGTGTACCTGAAGCAGATTCTCGCCGAAATCAATGAGGATCTCGACGAACAGCACATCAAAGCCTATGTGACGGGCCGTCCGAAGGACTACTTCTCCATTTACCAGAAGATGATCGTGCGCGGGCACGATTTCGCCAACATTTATGATTTGGTGGGCGTGCGTATCATCGTCGACACGATTCAGGACTGCTATGCGGCGTTGGGTGCCGTGCATGCGCGGTGGAACCCTGTTCCCGGCCGTTTCAAAGACTATATCGCCATGCCGAAGCTCAACATGTACCAGAGCCTGCACACCACGGTGGTCGGCCCCGGCGGCAAGCCGGTGGAGATTCAGATCCGCACGTGGGACATGCACCGCCGCGCGGAATTCGGCATCGCTGCGCATTGGAAGTACAAGGAGAACGGCCAAGCCGGACGCGCGTTGAGCTCGCCTGACAAGTCCGACCGCAAGCGTGGCGAAAACCAGGAGCTGAGCGAGGCCGACAACCTCAAATGGATTCAGCAACTTGCCGACTGGACGAGCGAAACGCCGGATTCCGACGAATTCCTTGGCTCCCTCAAAGAGGATTTGGGCGCGGCAGAGGTCTACGTGTTCACGCCGAAAGGCAAGATCGTCTCGCTTCCCGCCGAAGCCACTCCGATTGATTTCGCTTATGCGGTGCACACCGAAGTCGGTCACCGTACCATGGGTGCGCGCGTGAACGGACGATTGGTGCCGCTTGATACCAAGCTCGAGAATGGCGATACCGTTGAAATATTGACATCCAAGTCCGAATCCGCAGGTCCGTCGCGTGATTGGCTGAGCTTCGCCAAGAGCCCGAAGGCACGCAACAAAATTCGCCAATGGTTCAGCAAGGAACGCCGTACCGAAGCCGTCGAGGAAGGCCGTGACGAGCTGACGCGCGCCATGCGCAAGCGCAACCTGCCAATCACCACGCTGCTGACTCCGGAAGCATTGGTGGGTGTCGCCGACGAGTTGAACCTTGCCAACGCGGAAGCCGTGTTCGTGGCGATTGGTGATGGCCAGATCTCCACGCAGAACGTCATCTCGCATCTGGTCCGTGACGCGGGCAGCGACGAGGTGGATGAGGAAGTCGAGCAGGAGGCGTTGCCGCTCAAGCAGGTGGAGCGTACCAAGAAGACCACCAGCTCGTTGGGTATCTCCGTCAAGGGCGTGGGGGACATCTGGGTCAAGTTGGCCCGATGCTGCATGCCGGTTCCTGGAGACAAGATCATCGGCTTCATCACCCGCAACCAAGGCGTGTCCGTGCATCGCGTGGACTGCCAGAACATGCTCGAACTGGAGAAACGCCAGCCCGAACGTGTGGTGGATGTGCAGTGGACCAGCACCAAGGGCGTGTTCATGGTCAAGATCCAGGTCGAGGCGCTTGACCGTCCGCATCTGCTGAGCGATGTGACACGCGTGCTGTCCGATCACGGCGTGAACATCATCTCCGGCTCGATTTCCACCGGCACCGACCGTGTGGCCACCAGCCAATTCAGCTTCGAAATGGCCGATCCGCAGCATCTGAACACCCTGCTCGCCGCCGTGCGTAAAATCGAAGGCGTGTTCGACGTGTACCGCATCACCGGCGCGAAGGATTCCGCGGAGCCGCGACTGCGCAAAATGTGATGTTGACGAATCACATAAGCCGGTGATTGCAAGCAAACGCCTCTATAAATAAAATGAAGAAAGCCCCTCAATCGAGGGGCTTTCCTATATTGTACGGCTGTGCGGGAAACGCTTACTTGAGCACTTCCACGGACACGATGCCGACCGGCTCGGTCGGACGGTCCATGCGATCGGTGTTCACGGCTTCGAGCTTGTCGACCACTGCCTTGGAATCGTCATCCGCAACCTCGCCGAAGATGGTGTGGTGGCCGTCGAGCCACGGGGTCGGCACGGTGGTGATGAAGAACTGGGAACCGTTGGTGCCGTGGATCTTGCCGTCCATGCCACGACGCAGGCCGGCGTTCGCCATGGCCAGCAGGTACGGGTGGTCGAACTTCAGATCAGGAACAATTTCATCGTCGAAGTCGTAGCCCGGGCCGCCGGTGCCGTTGCCCAGCGGGCAGCCACCCTGAATCATGAAATCCTTGATGATGCGGTGGAAGGTTAGACCGTTGTAGAACGGCTCATGGGAAGGCTGGCCGGTCATCGGATCGATCCATTCCTTCTCGCCGGTGGCAAGGCCGAGGAAATTGGCCACGGTTTCCGGGGTTTCGTCGTCGAACAGGTTGATTTTGATGTCACCTTCGGAGGTGCGCATGATAACTGTAGTCATGGCTCCAAGTGTCTCATGGGCTTGAGACCGGGCGGTAGCCCATCGACGTGTTCGGGACTAAGCTCGACGGTTACATGAAGTACTACTGTGAAGGCGGATCCGGGAATCCCCAGGGGTTGGATGGGCTTGAATGGGTATCGCTGGAGCCTGGGATATGCTTCATGAGCGGTTCGGGAAATTTGCTTTGCGTTCCTTCTACCTTTATTTCTTCTTTTTAGTAGGTGAAAAATAGTTTCGACAGCACCAGCAGCGATGAGGAAGGGGACCGCTCGTAAAAGATAAAGGTATGAAGGAAAGCTAGATACGTATTCTGGATGCAGGTAGTCAAAAATAAAGCCGCTTGCTGTGCATAAGAGTCCAACGCATACTAGGAGGACTGCAAGCGTGTGGCAAATTCGGCGCATATTGGCTCGATTCTCGAACTGCGGAGGAATGAGTCCTATTGTAGTAGGGCTTGTTGGAGAGGCCAAGCTCAGTTCAAGGAACAGAAAAAGTGATATGAACTGATTTTTGTTCCGCATTCCCCTAACTCGATGGGAGATGATGGGATCATGGCAAAGGGCACTTGATGCGCGGGCGAGTTTAAGGTGAAGGCCGTTCGGTTGCGCGGGCCACGTATCGTTTTGTCTGCTGTCCGCCATGGAGGCGTGCTGCCGGGAATGCTTTTGGGCATCGCACATGTGGAACATCATGAAACCACAGGGTGTATTGTTCTTTTCCATGCCGGTCGACGAAGACGCTGAGCGCCGACAGAACGGTGGAGTGTTCCCGGATTATTTTCGGGTGCCTGTAGGTGCCTCGTGGAAAATGAGCGTGACCGACAGGTTTCCCAAGGACAGAAAACCTTGGAATAAAGCCGAAAACAGTCGACTAGGATTATCATGCGAGGTGCGCATGATAACTGTAGTCATGGCTCCAAGTGTCTCATGGGCTTGAGACCGGCGTGGATGCCGACGGCACGGATACAGGACGGCGGATTGGTAGACGCGTAGTATTAAGACGGTGTTCGAACGGTCAAGAAAAGAGGAACGAACATGTCGATGAAGGACACGCTGAAGAAAGCCAAGATCGCGGCGATGAAAGCCAAGGATAAGGCCAAGCTCAACCCGATCAACCTGACGTTGGCGGACATCCAGAACCTGGAGATCGCCAACGGTCACGAAGCGACCGACGAGGAAGTGCTCAAGGTCATCCAGAAGGGCGTCAAGACCCGTCGTGAGACCGCCAAACTGTACGAAGACAAGGGACTGGCGGATAAGGCCGCTCCCGAAACCGCTGAGGCCGATTTCCTGGAAACCTTCCTGCCGGCGGCCGCCAGCGACGAGGACTACGCCAAAGCCGTCGCCGACGCCGTGGCAGAAGTGAACCCGGCCGGCCCCAAGGACATGGGTCGCGTCGTCAAAGCCGCTCGTGCCGCGCTTGCCGGCAAAACCATCGATGGCGGCAAGCTGGCCGGTCTGGTCAAGGCCGAGCTCAACAAGTAATCGTCTACGAGCAGCGTCTCTTTCCGCGTACGAAAAGCGGGTCCAAACAACAAACGTTTGGACCCGCTTTTCATAAGGAACGCGAATGTGCTGGCTCAACGCTCGTGATGGTCGATATGGTCGGACACCACGTCGCCGATGGTCTGCACGATCTGCACGAGAATGACGCACAGGATCACGGCAACGGTCATCACGTCGTACTGGTAACGCTGGTAGCCGTAACGGATGGCGATATCGCCCAGGCCGCCCGCGCCGACGGTACCGGCCATGGCGGAGAAGCCGAACAGGGTGATGAACGTCAGTGCCGCACCGCGCACCAGCGATGGCAGGCTTTCGAACAGCAGCACCTTGAACACGATCTGCAGGTTGCTGGCACCGAAGCTTTGCGCGGCCTCCACCAGACTGCCGTCCACTTCGGCGAGCGACTGTTCCACCACGCGTGCCACGAACGGAGCCGCGGTGATGACCAGCGGCACGATGGCGCCCGGCACGCCGAGCGAGGTGCCGACAATCAGTCGGGTCAGCGGGATGATGGCCACCAGCAGAATGATGAACGGCACGGAACGCACGATGTTCACGATCCAGCCGAGCACGGTGTTGAGCGGTGCGTTCGGACGGATGCCCTTTTTCGCGGACGTGATGAGCAGCACGCCGACCGGCAGGCCGATCACATATGCCAGCAGCGTCGCCACAGCAGTCATGATGATCGTGTCACGCACGCCTTCGACCAGCAGTTCGCCATAATCAGCGATGAATTGCGAAACCACCTGTCCCATCTCACTTCACCTCTTTCTGGGCGGAATCATCGGCCGCCCCATTCTTCGCGCCATCCGCCGTTTCGTGCGTATGCCGATGGTTCGTCACCTTCGCGTCGGCGATCAAAGTCTTCAGAATGTCACTGTGCGGATCGGCGAACAGCGCTTCCGTATCGCCCATTTCCACAATGCGGCCTCCGTCTATCATGGCCACACGGTCGCAGATGTTGCGTGCCACGGACAGCGAATGCGTGATGACGACCAGCGTCACATTAAGTTCACGGTTGATGCGACGCAGCAGGTCGAGGATCTGCGCCGTCGTGGTGGAGTCGAGCGCGCTGGTGGCCTCATCGCACAGCATGATGGACGGATTGTTGGCCAACGCCCTTGCGATGGCCACGCGCTGCTGCTGGCCGCCGGACAGCTGGCTGGGGTAGCGGTCGGCCAGATCAGCCAGACCGACCAGGTCAAGCAGATAGCGGGCACGCTCCTCGCGCTTGGCTTTCGGCGTATGGTTGAGTTCCAGCGGGAAGGTCACGTTGCGCAGCACGGTGCGCTGTTGAAACAGGCTGAAATTCTGGAAGATCATGCCGATCCCGGCGCGCACGTCCGCCAGCTCCTTGCCTTTCACGCCGGTGATGTCTCGTCCGTCGATGAGCACCTTGCCGGAAGTGGGGCGTTCCAGCAGGTTGATGCAACGCACCAATGTCGATTTGCCCGCGCCGGACGAGCCGAGAATGCCGAAGACCTCACCCGAATCGATGGTCAGGTTAATGTCGTGCAGCACCTCATGCGCTTCGGCGCCACTGCCGTAGCTTTTGTGCAGATGGTCGATCTGAATCGTCATAATGTCCTGTTCCTAATCGTGTTCCATAACAAGAATGCCGCAGGGTAGTATACCTGCGGCATTGAACTCCTACTGCCGAAGCGGGTCTTAGAAGACCGGAACGACGGCGCCCTTGTAGTTCTTGTTGATGTAGTCACGCACCTCGTCGGACTTCAAAGCCTTCTTGAGCTCCTTGGTCTTGGCGGTGTTCTCATTGCCTTCCTTCACCACGAGGATGTTCTGGTAGGTCTTCGCGGCCAGACCGCCGGCCTTCTCGGTGGCTAGCGTGTCCTTGGTCGGGTCGAAGCCGGCCTGGATGGCGTAGTTGCCGTTCAGGGCTGCGATGTCGACATCCTTGATGACGGTCGGCACGACGGCGGCCTCAAGTTCCTTGAACTTCAGGTTTTTCGGATTGGAGGTGATGTCCTTCGGTGTGGCGTTGATGTCCTTCGGATCCTTCAGCTTGATCAGGCCGGCATCCTGCAGCAGCAGAAGCGCGCGGGCCTCGTTGGTGGCATCATTCGGCACGGCCACGGTGGCGCCGTCCTGAAGATCCTTCAGCTCCTTGGTCTTGCCCGGGTACAGGCCGAACGGCTCGAAGTGGATGCCCTCCACGGACACCAGATGCGTGCCCTTCTCCTTGTTGAAGTTGTCGAGGTACGGCTTGTGCTGGAAGTAGTTGGCGTCAACCTCGCCATCCTCGGTGGCGGTGTTCGGCTGCACGTAGTCGGTGAATTCCTTGACGACCAGCTTGTAGCCGTCCTTCTCGACGAGCGGTTTGACCGCCTTGTTCAGGATCTCCGCGTGCGGGGTCGGGGAGGCGGCCACGGTGATGGTCTTGTCGTCCTCCTTGGAGGCGGCACCGTTGGAACCGGAATTGCCGCAGCCTGCCAGGCCGAAGGTCGCGAGCGTGGTGACGGCGAGCAGTGCGCCGAGAATCTTCTTGTTACGCATGGTTGAGTTCCTCTCTCTCAATTTCGCTACACGGCCCGGACGCTTACTGCGGTTGCGGGCCAACGATTGACCAATATAGAGGAACCTGTGACGGCAACACGTCGCGCGCTTATCGGAATTATTTATAAAGGGCGCGAAAACCGCAGGAATATGCGAAAAACAGACTTGTGAATCGTAAATAATCTTGCGGAAACACCGTCATATAACGCCGAAATGCTTAAGCGCGTTGGCTATGCCGGCGTCGTCGACGCTGTCGGTGACGTAATCGGCCGCCGCTTTCGGCTCGTCGGTGGCGTTGCCCATTGCCACGCCGATTCCCGCGAATCGTAGCATGTCCACATCGTTGCCGCCGTCGCCGAATGCGATCGCATTGTCTTTCGTCCAACCGAAATGCTCCAGCATCACCTGCATACCAACCGCCTTGCCTCCATCGGCGGGAATCAGATCGGTGAAAGCGGGATGCCATCTGACGCCGCGCACGTTGCCGCACATGCTGGCGATTTCGGCTTCCATCGTCTCGTCCACATACGGGCTGATTTGGAACGTGGAATGGTTTGCGATGCGTTCGCGCGGATCATGCACGTCGATTTTCGGCGCGGTCTTGCCGAGACTGTTCCACGTGCGTTCCAATGCGGCGTTCGTGCGATTGAAATACCCGTAGTCGCTTTCCGCATAGTTGGCGACCACGTCGGCATGCGTTTCAAGCCAGTCGGTGATCAGCTTCACGTCGGCCTGGTCGATCGGATGCCGGTAGTCGAGACCGTCGCGCGTGGTGCAATACTGGCCGTTAAGTCCCACGATGCCGTCGAACGTGACGGGAATGGTATCAAGCACCACGCCCATGTAGGAGGGTGCGCGGCCCGAACAGATGAACACCTTCACGCCATTGCGCTGCAATGCATGCAACGCGTCGACGGTGGACTGCGGCACCACATGCGTGACGAAACTCGTCAACGTGCCGTCGATGTCGAAAAACGCCGTCTTGATGTCCTGAGCCATGCTGCCTCCATGAAAAACCATGTCAAACCCGGTATCCAGCTTACGAGGATATGTGCGAAAACGTCGTGCACGGCACGGAACACGACCACGAAAATAGGAAAAACGGCCGGATGTGCCTACAATCGTCAACCATGAGCGAACATATCGAAATCACGCCGGAGATCATCGAAATCAGGCACTATCTGCATGCGCACCCCGAACGCAGCTTCAAGGAATACGAGACCAGCGCCTACATTGAGAAGCTGCTGCGCGCACACGACATCGAAGTGCTCAACAATCCGCTCGAAACCGGCGTGGTCGGACTGATCCGCGGCGACCAGCCGGGACCACGCATCGCATTGCGCGCCGATATCGATGGTCTGCCCATCCAGGAAGACACCGGTCTGCCGTTCTCATCCGTCAACGACGGCGTGATGCACGGCTGCGGCCACGACCTGCACATGTCGTACATGCTCGGTGCCGCGTTCTGGCTCGCCAAGCGCCGCAAACACATCAAGGGCTCCATCAAACTGCTGTTCCAGCCCGCCGAGGAACTTGGCCTCGGCGCGAAGGCCATGGTCGACGCGGGACTGCTCGCCGACGTATCAGCCGCCATCGGCGCGCACAACAACCCGAACTACGCGCCCGGACAGATCGCCGTCGGCCCCGAACCGATGATGGCCGGCTGCGTGAAATTCCATGTAACCCTGCACGCCACCGGCACACACGCCGGCTATCCGCACAAGGGCACCGGCCCGATCGAGGCGCTCGCCACGATGGTCCTCGCATTGCAGACCATCGTGAGCCGTAACGTATCGCCGTTCCATCCGCTCGTACTGTCCATCACCGAAATGCACGGCGGCCACGTGTGGAACGTCGTACCCGACAAGGCGAGCTTCCAAGGCACCGTACGATACTTCCACAAGTCCGACGGTGAACTGGTGGAGAAACGCTTCAAGCAACAGGTCCAGTCCATTGCGGCCGGTTACGGCATCACCGCCGACATCGATTGGGACGATTTCCAGAACCCGCTCGTCTCCGATACGGAACTATCCAAGATAGTCGCCGACAACGTGCGCGATTACGCCCAGCTCGAACCCATCCACCCGTCGATGGCGGGGGAGGACTTCTGCGATTTCATGCCCGTCACCATGCCGGTGTTCGCCTTCATCGGTTCCAATGGCGAGAAAGGCTGCCCCGATTGGCATAGCCCGCATTTCGTCGGTCTTGACGAATCGCTGCAAGCCGGCGTGGAATTCTACGCCAACGCGGCGCTGACGGTGCTCAACGAACTGTCGTGACGCCACGTGCGGAACGCCGTAATCGTAATTTTCATAATCGTAAAAAACACAACATATCCAACAAATCAACGGTAGGTTAGGCAGCTATGACAGACATTCGTTTCGCACTCGCCCAAATCGACACCTGCGTCGGAGACCTTGATTCCAACGCCGACAAGGTCATGCGGTACGCGCATCTCGCCGCTCAGCAGGGCGCGCAGGTCGTCGTGTTCCCGGAAATGACATTGACCGGATACCCCATCGAAGACCTCGCCCTGCGTGCCACCTTCCGCAAAGCCGCATGGGACAAAGCCAACTGGCTTGCCACCGAACTGGCATCCGACAGTCTCGGCGAACTATATGTGGTGGTCGGCACTGTAGGCACCGACCGTGAAACCTCCAAACCGCGCAACCGTCTCGTCGTCCTGCACGACGGCGTTGTCTGGGCCGGCTACGACAAGCATTTCCTGCCCAATTACGGCGTGTTTGACGAATTCCGCATCTTCAGCCCCGGCAACAAATCCATGGTGCTCGACGTGAACGGCGCGCGCATCGGCGTGGCCATCTGCGAGGACATCTGGCAGGACGGCGGTCCTGTGGCCGAACTCGCCAAGGAGAACATCGACCTGCTGCTGACCATGAACGGTTCGCCATACGAGGAAGGCAAAACCGACACCCGTCTCGACCTCGCGGTGCGCCGCGCGGCCGAAGTGAACGCCCCGATGATCTACCTGAACCAAGTGGGCGGCCAGGACGACCTCGTCTTCGACGGCGGCAGCTTCGTTGTGGACACCGACGGCACCCTGCTTGAGTGCTCGCCGATGTTCATGGAGGATCTGAGCTTCTTCGACTTGGACACGTCCGCGGAGCATCAGAAGGTCGGTATGATCGCAGCCAAGCCCGATCCGGACGAGGAAGTGTACACCGCCTGCGTGCTGGGTCTGAAGGATTACATGGCCAAGAACCATTTCAAGGGCGTGTGCCTGGGCCTGTCCGGCGGCATCGATTCCGCGCTCGTGGCTGCCATGGCGGCCGACGCGGTGGGCGGCGAGAACGTGTACGGCATCTCCATGCCGAGCATGTATTCGTCCGACGGATCCAAGGACGATGCAGCTGATCTGGCGCGCAATATCGGCGCGCATTATGACATCCAGCCCATCGAGCCGCTGTTCGTCTCCTTCCAAAACCAGCTGGAACTGGAAGGCGTCGCCGCCGAGAACCTGCAGGCGCGCATCCGCGGCGTCATCGTCATGGCCTACTCGAACTCCAAAGGACTGCTGGCCGTGGCCACCGGCAACAAGTCCGAACTGGCATGCGGCTATTCCACAATCTACGGCGATGCGGTCGGCGGCTATGCGCCGATCAAGGACCTGCTCAAGACCCGCGTGTGGGAGATCTCCCGCTGGCGCAACAAGGCTGCCGCCGCCGGCATGGGCATCGGCGGTCTGCATGTCGTCGGCAACGAGCAGGGGAGCGCGGGCACTCCGCTGCCGGATGGTGTGATGATCCCCGTCAACTCGATCGAGAAGGCGCCGTCCGCCGAATTACGCCCAGGGCAGAAGGATTCCGATTCGCTGCCGGAATACGCGCTGCTCGATCAAGTATTGGCGATGTACATCGAGCATGCTCATGGCCGCGCCGACCTGCTGGCCGACGGCTTCGACGAGGCGACCGTCGACACGGTCATGCGATTGGTCGACCGCGCCGAATGGAAGCGTCGCCAGTATCCGCTGGGACCGAAGGTGACGGCGCTGGCGTTTGGGCGTGATCGCCGTCTGCCGGTCACCAATGCATTCCGCGAATAATCGGCGATCGCAAGTAGAACATCGAGAGCCGAAGGAAGCCGATATGGAAAAGCAGTGGTATTTCAACACCGTCACCGAGCAGCCGGAATTGGGCATGATCTCTCCGGCAAGCCACCGCATGGGGCCGTACAGAACCCGTGAGGACGCGCTCGACGCGTGGAAGATCGTGCAGGAACGCAATCTCAAATGGGAGGAACAGGACCGCGAATGGAAACGCTGGTCAGCGGACGGCTCGGCATCTTCCGAAAAGTGAATTCCATATGAAAACCACGCCCGATTGTGATTTATGTCACTAATTTCGGGAGTGGTTTTCAGGCTTTTCGCAGATGATTGCCGTTACAATCGTGAAGTAGCGACGGCGTAACGATGCGTCGCCAACCGACACCCAGTAAGGAGTGGAAATGGCAGCAGTTGATGCAACGGCGGTCTCCCAGGAGGAACTTGAGGCTAAGGCTTGGGAAGGCTTCACCGAGGGCAACTGGCAGAAGGACATTGATGTCCGCGACTTCATCCAGAAGAACTACACGCCATATGAGGGCGACGAGTCCTTCTTGGCTGACGCCACCGACAAGACCAAGCACCTGTGGAAGTATCTGGACGACAACTATCTGTCCGTGGAGCGCAAGCAGCGCGTCTACGACGTGGACACCCACACCCCGGCGGGCATCGACGCCTTCCCGGCCGGCTACATCGATTCCCCGGAAGTCGACAATGTGATTGTCGGTCTGCAGACCGATGTGCCGTGCAAGCGCGCCATGATGCCGAACGGCGGCTGGCGTATGGTCGAGCAGGCCATCAAGGAAGCCGGCAAGGAGCCCGATCCGGAGATCAAGAAGATCTTCACCAAGTACCGCAAGACCCACAACGACG
>ENA-OQNA01000081-OQNA01000081.1-human-gut-metagenome-genome-assembly--contig:-NODE-81-length-33350-cov-4.598320_pt1 | contig 33350 bp, 31 predicted proteins | sample MGYA00242625_ERZ504872 | MGnify/ENA primary metagenome ERZ504872 (study PRJEB26092, sample SAMD00036425) | human gut metagenome | host: Homo sapiens | study: EMG produced TPA metagenomics assembly of...
CGATGAAAATACGGTGCGGCACAGGCAGCATGAATTTGTAAAAAACGTTGGAAAGCAAAACAGCACGACGCAAAATCGAACAGAAAAACAGCATGACACTTTTAGACACTTTTTCAGGGTTGAATGGTTCCTTCCTGCTCCATACAATAAAAAGGAAAACAAGGAAATGCACTAAAAACGTCGCAATGCCTTGTAGCAAGGAGGAATTTCTATGGAACGTACATTTTCACCCATGGTCCGGCAGTTTTCTGCCATCGCCGGGTTGCAGCAGGCATATACGCTGGTTTACTCCCTTGACCCGGACGGCGAAACCGGCTGTCGCCTGACGCTTTGCCGTACTGGCAGCAGCCAGCGCATGGACAGCAAGTATATGGCCGTTGCACCGGAGTTTGGCTACCGTGTTTTGCAATATCTGTGTGAGAATGGCGTTCAGCCGGAGATCTGGCAGGACGTGGTGGCAGAGCTGGATGCGGCACAGCAGACCGAACAGGAAGGCGGCGCGTGGCGTGGACAATGAGCGGACGGCAGATGTGCTGCAGGTCGCCCTTGCAAGCTATGACCGCAAGGAGCTTCGGGTACAGAAAAACTATCTGGAAGAACAGAACCCAGTGCTGGCCTGTACCTGCTTTCTGAACGGACACAAACTGCTGCAGGAGCTGCAGCAGGGCCACAATTTTGACATCGTGGTGCTGTGCAGCCAGATGGAGGATATGAGCAGCATCGAGTTCATGATGGAACTGCGCAAGCTGGAGCACAAGCCGCTGCTGATGCTGTTCGACGAGGGCCGGCGCAAGAACAGCTCGGCACTGCGCATGGAGGACTCCGGCAGCTGTTGCTGCGTGGAGCGCATGGAGCTCAAGAACCTGCTGCGGGAGCTGTACCGGATGCCGGGCCAGCAGTGGCAGCGCACCGAGCAGCAGTGCCAGCAGCTGTACCACAGCTGGGGCATCCGCATCCCGGACATCAATTGCAGCTATCTGACCAGTGCGGTGGGCGTGGTCTACAGCACCTCGCAGAAGCTGGCCATCCGCAAGGAGATCCTGCAGGCGGTCAGTGAGCAGTACGGTGTTTCGGTCTCGGCCGTGGACAGCGGCATCCGGCGCATGATCGACCAGCTGGAAGCAAAACCGGCCGAGGGCTGGACGCAGTTCAAGGCTGAAAGCGGCTTTGAAGCGGAAAAGCCCACTACGGGCAAGCTGATCTATGCAATCAAACGGTATCTCATCCAGCAGAAGAGCAGGGAATAACGCACACGGTCTTGGAGGCGGTAGCAATGGAGCAGGCACAGCAGAATACAGCGCAGGAGCTGACGGCGCAGGCCATCCCGCAGCAGGCGGTGGAGGATGCCTGCTTCCATTCGCTGGGGCTGATCGGGCGCAACTGCGAGTATCTGGAGCAGCATCTGGCCCGCGTGGGGGCAGACGCCCAGTCCCTGCAGGCAGTCAGCGACATCAGCGCGGCCACGGCCAAACTGGAACGGACCATCAACGAACTGCTGTCTGCGCTGGAATTTCTGCGTGCCGGGCAGCCGCCTAAGCTTTACCCGCTGGATCTGTGCGAGCTGCTGCAGCAGGTGGCGGCCCAGGCCGACATGGTGCGTGCGCAGCTGGGAGTCACCCTGGAGCTGGACTACGGCGGCTGGACGACCTGCCGTGTGCTGGCTGACCGGGATGATGTGGAGCTGCTGTGTCTGCATCTGCTGTCCAACGCGCTGCGTGCCTGCCGCGAGGGCGGCACGGTGAGGATCCTGCTGCGCCGCAGCGAGACCATGTGGCAGCTGACTGTGCGGGACAATGGCTGCGGTCTGCCGGAGGGCAGCCAGGAAGCCTGGCTGGAAAACCGGCGCAGCTTTCTGGGCGGGGCGCAGCTGGGGCTGCTGCTTTGCCGCGAGTGCTGCCGCCGCATGGGCTGGGGGCTGAGCGTGGAGTGTGCCCCGGAAAAGGGCACCCAGGCCGTGGTCACGGTGCCGCTGTACACGGACGATGGGCGGGCACCGGAGGTGGAGCTGCATGCCGGAGCCGACCTTGCGGCCGAGCAGCATCAGTACCAGCTGCGCGCCATGCTGGTGCGGGAGCTGCGCACCATGCCCGAGCGCGGCGACCCGGACGAATAAACCGAACAAAACCAAAAACCCGGAACTTCCTGTCCGACAGGAAGTTCCGGGTTTTGTTGTTTGTCTAGAGTTCCGGCACAGAGGCTCAGTAGTGCAGACGGTCAGCGGTCAGGGCTTCCAGAACCGGCAGCATGGCAGCAGCCTCGGCCTTGGCGGCAGGCAGATCCATGTCGCGGTAGTTGCCGCACTCCACTTCGCTGGCACCGGGCACGGCACCCTCAAAGGCGGCCATAAAGCGGAAGGACTCCACGGTCAGCTCCAAAGCCTGCGCAGGGGTCAGGCCGCGGGTCAGCAGGTAAAAGCCGGTGCGGCAGCCCATGGGGCCCACATAGATCACACCATCCTGGAAGGCACTATTGCGTGCGTAGGTGGCAAACAGGTGCTCCAGCGTGTGGGCAGCGGCCGTGGACAGGTAATCGGCCCTGGTTGGGCTTCTTCATGCGGATGTCCCAAGTGAGCACATCGCCGTCCTGACGGCTCAGGTACATGCCCCGGTCCAGCTTGGTATGGTCAACACAGAAGCTCGCAATGCGTTCCATTGTGTCGCCCTCTTTCTCAGGCCTGCAGGCGCTGCACGCTGCCGTGTGCGCAGTCCACGGCGATCATCAGGCCGTCACGGATGTGAGAGGTGGCACCCACGGCACCCACGACGGTGGGCTTGAGCAGAGCCTTGCCGGCAATGGCGGCATGGCTGTTCAGGCCGGGCTCCTCCACCACCAGAGCGGCGGCGTCGCGTACATAGTTCAGCATCTCGTTGCTGGTGGAAGGCACCACCAGCACCATGCCGGGTTTGAACTTGGCATGCACCTCGTCCAGGGTGCGGCACACGCAGGCCTTGCCGGTGGCGTTGGACACCTCGGCGTTCTCCGGGCCGACGCCCACACCGGTGGCCAGGCAGTTGCCCACCATGTGGATCTTGATCATGTTGGTGGTGCCGGAAATGCCCACGGGCACGCCGGCGGTCACCACGGCCAGCTCACCGTCGTGCAGGAAGCCGTTTTCCTTGGCCAGAGCGGTGGACATTTCGATCAGCTCGTCGGTGCTGTGCGCCAGAGGCATCATCAGGGAGGTGATGCCCCAGCTCAGGGACAGCTGACGCTGCACCTGCTCCTTCATGACGCAGGCGATGATGGGCTGCTGCGGGCGGTACTTGCTCAGCAGGCGGGCAGTGGTGCCGGACTCGGACACGGTGACGATGGCAGCGGCGTTCACGTCCTTGGCGGTCAGGCAGGCGGCGTGAGCGGTAGCGTCGGAAACGCTGATCTTGCCGGTGTTGGGCTCCATCAGACGGCCGCGCAGGTAGTGACCCTCCTGCTCGGTGCGCTCGGCGATGGCGGACATGGTCTTCAGTGCCTCCACGGGGTAAGCACCGGCAGCGGTCTCACCGGACAGCATAATAGCAGAGGTGCCATCGTAGATGGCGTTTGCCACGTCCGAGATCTCAGCACGGGTGGGCGGGGGTTCACCATCATGCTGTCCAGCATCTGGGTAGCGGTGACGATGGGCTTGCCGAAGGAGAAGGAGCGGTCGATGATGGTCTTCTGGATGCCGGGCAGCTCGGTAAAGTCGATCTCGACGCCCAGGTCGCCGCGGGCCACCATGACGGCGTCGGCGGCAGCCAAGATGCTGTCGATGTTGTTCACACCCTCACGGTTCTCGATCTTAGCGATGATGCGGATGTTGGAGTCGTACTCGTTCAGCAGGTTGCGGATCTCGTACACGTCCTGTGCAGTGCGCACAAAGGAAGCAGCGATGAAATCAAAGCCCTGCTCGATGCCGAAGATGATATCGTCCTTATCGCGCTGGCTCATATACGGCATGGACAGATGCACACCGGGCACGTTGACGCCCTTCTTGTTCTTGATCTTGCCGTTGTTCAGCACAGTGCAGACGATGTCGGTATCGTTCACGGTCTGGATCTGCAGTTTGATCAGGCCGTCATCCAGCATGATGGTGCCGCCGGGGGCCACGTCCTGAGGCAGATCCTTGTAGGTGATGGAGCAGATCTCCTTGGTGCCCTCCACATCGCGGGTGGTCAGGGTGAAGGTCTGGCCGGCTTCCAGCATCTCGGTGCCGTTCTTGAAGTCCTTCAGGCGGATCTCAGGGCCTTTGGTGTCCAGCAGAGCAGCCACGGGCTTGCCCAGCTCCTCGCGCAGGGACTTGAGCAGGTCCAGACGGCCCTTGTGCTCCTCGTGGGAGCCATGGGAGAAGTTGAAGCGGGCAACATTCATGCCGTTGGCGATCAGTTCACGCAGGACGCCGTCCTTGTCGGTGGAAGGGCCCAGGGTGCAGATAATTTTCGTTTTTCTCATTCAAAATACCTCCGTCTACGTTCTCACTCTCTCATTTATTTTGCAGCAGGCTGTCTGCTGTCATGCAGAACGGCCCGCGCACACGACCAACAGGGAAAACTCCCCGTGCTGTGGGTTGGAATGTACGGTAAAGTGAAAATCCAAAACTTTACCAACTACTATTATAATCGCTTTCTGACAAGAGAGCAAGTGAAATTTCAGGATGAATACAACTTTTTTGCATACCGGGAGGTTTGAACAGATGTTTGACGCAGGGACGCGGTAATTTTGCGGATTTTGCACAGAGAAATCGTTAAAGAAATGGCTAAGATCCTGCCCGTCAGGACAGCTGTGCAGCATGGAAAGACAGCCCTTGCAAACGGGCCTGTTTTTGCTTATAATGGTGGCAGGTAAAAGTGTCACTTATCCGGGCTGACCCGGAAGAAATGGAGAAAACCAAGATGGAAAAACGTGTCTTTCTGATCGTGCTCGACAGCTTTGGCATCGGCGCCGAGCCGGATGCCGCCGCTTTTGGCGACGAGGGCACCAACACGCTGGGAGCCATTGCAAAGCATCCCAACTTCAACTGCCCCAACCTGCAAAAGCTGGGCCTGTTCAACATCGACGGCGTGACCGCCGGGGAAAAGACCGCCGCTCCCACCGGTTCCTTTGCCCGCCTGCAGGAGCAGAGCATGGGCAAGGATACCACCATCGGCCACTGGGAGATCGCCGGTGTGGTGAGCCCGAAGCCGCTGCCCACCTTCCCGGAGGGCTTCCCCGCAGAGCTCATCCACGAGTTTGAGGAAAAGACCGGCCATAAGGTGCTCTGCAACAAGCCCTACTCCGGCACGCAGGTGCTGAAGGACTACGGCGAGCAGGCCATGAAGGAGAACGCCCTCATCGTCTACACCAGCGCCGACAGCGTGTTCCAGGTGGCCGCCAACGAAGAGCTGGTGCCGGTGCACGAGCTGTACCGTTACTGCGAGATCGCCCGCGAGATGCTCAAAGGCGAGTATGGCGTGGGCCGCGTCATTGCCCGCCCCTTCTTGGGCCGCACCGCCGATACCTTCTACCGCACCACAAACCGCCACGACCTGAGCCTGAAGCCGCCCCGCGCCACCATGCTGGACCTGCTGAAGAACGCCGGCAAGGACGTCATCGCCGTGGGCAAGATCTTCGATATCTTTGATGGCGAGGGCGTGACCGAGAAGATCAAGACCACCGGCAACACCAACGGCATTGCCTTCACCAAGGCCCTGCAGACTCGCGACTTTGAGGGTCTGGCCTTTGTGAACCTGGTGGACTTTGACATGCTGTACGGCCACCGCCGCGACGTGGCAGGCTACGCTGCCGCTGCCGCTGAGTTCGACCGCTTCCTGGCCGACTTCATCCCCGGCATGCGGGAGGGCGACCTGCTGATGATCACCGCAGACCACGGCTGTGACCCCTCCTACACCAAGACCACCGACCATACCCGCGAGTATGTGCCGTACCTGGTCTGCGGCAAGGGCGTGAAGCCCGGTGTGGACCTGGGCACGAAGCTCTGCTTCGGCACCATTGCCCAGACCATCTGTGAGTATCTGGGCGTGGATGCCTCCAGCCTGGATGGCCACAGCGTGTGGAACGAGATCAAGGCATAAGATCCTGACAACGAAAAAACGAGGCCCCGGAGGTTCTGTCCTCCGGGGCCTCGTTGCAGTTATACAGTTGTGGGAACTCAGGCGGCGTCGTTCTGGGACGCTGCATTGTAGATGGCATCCAGAATGGTGGACGCTGCGTTGTACAGCGAGGATGCAGCCTGTTCCACCTCTTCCTGCGTGGGCAGGGAGATGGACGGAGCTTCGGTGCTGCCGTCACTGGTGCCGCTGTCGGCCGGAGTCTCCGGCTCCTGGGGCTGGGTGTCGGCAGGCTGTTCTGCAGGCTGCTCAGCAGGCGTTTCGGCCGGGGTCTCTTCCGGCACGCTCTCGGCGGGCTCCTCCACGATGACGCTTTCCGCCGGTTCTTCCGGAATGGAAGCAGCGGCGTTCGGGTCGGTGGTGGGGGTAAAGATGTCGGTCTTTTCCGGGGTCTGGGTGGTGTCGCTCACAGTGCCCTCACCGCCCAGCACGACCGCGATCATCTCTTTGGCCTTGCTGACGGAGGCTTCATCCGGCTTCATGACGTAGAGCTTCTGGCCCTTGGCGGAATAGCACTGGGTGCTGGTGCCGGACGAGCCGGTAACGGTGTAGCTCTGGATGTCCCAGTTGGCAAAATCGCTCAGCTGCATGCGCACCAGCGCACTGATCTGATCCTGCGAAAAATCGGTGACAAAGCAGTCCGAAGCGGCGTCCATGATCTTGGAAAAGCCCATGAGCAGGGCAGGGGACTTGATCTTATTCAGCATGGCGTCGATGACCTTCATCTGGTTGATGCCGCGCTGGATATCGCCGGAGGCAAAGGCGTGGCGCTCCCGGGCAAAGGCCAGGGCGGACTTACCGTCCAGATGGTTCCAGCCTTCGGCAAAGGTGGTGGGGTCGTAGTAGCCGGGGCTGCCCACTGAGGTGAAGGCCTGGTCGGAATATACGTCCACGCCGCCCAAGGCGTCCACGATATTGATGAAGCCCGCAAAATTGATGCGGATGTAGTGGTCCACGTTGATGCCATAGAGGTTGCCCAAGGTAGCCATGCTGGTCTCCACGCCGTACAGACCGGCGTGGGTCAGCTTGTCCTTGCTGTTGGTGCCGGCCAGATCCACATAGTAGTCGCGGGGCGTGTTGATCAGCGCCACCTGCTTGGTCTGGGGGTTCACCACAGCCAGAATGTTCACGTCGCTGCGGGCTTTTTCGGTCAGTTCACCACGGGTGTCCACGCCGCTGAGGTAGATGACGAAAGGCTCCTTGGTGATCTTGTTGGCCTCGGCACCGGTGAGCAGACCGTTGGTCATGTTGTCCAGCGCGGTCAGACCCTGCTGGGCCCAGACACAGCCCAGCGCCATGCAGGCGCACAGGAACACCGAGAACACCCGGGACACCTTGCCGGGCACATTGTACTCCTGACAGCGCTTGACCAGCAGCCAGAGCAGGAACAGCAGGGCGGCCAGAATGACCAGATACAGCACGGGCAGCATCTGGGTGCGCCACAGCTGTACCAGCGAGGCTGCACTGAGAATGCCCTGCACCGGCAGCAGGATCCTGCCGAAAGCGGAGGGCCGGGCGGCGGCAGCCTGTGCCGGGGCACCGCTGCGGCGCGGGGCAGAAGAACCGGGCTTTTTCCGGGGCGGCGGCGTGGGGGACGGGTCCTCCGCAAAAAAAGCGGAGCTGTCCACTTCCACGGTGCGGTCTGCCGCACTGCGGCTCTTGCGGTTCACACGCCGCAGGGAACGGTTGGAATCATCCTTCATAGGAAATCTCCTTTTGAGCGTTCAGGCTCAGTCGGCCGGCACGATGGTCAGCACCGCGCGGGCGGGCAGGCAGGTGGCGGTCTGGTCTTCGTTGGACAGCCAGCCGAAGCTCTCACAGATGTGATCCGGGCAGGGGGAGTCCACAAAGCGGGCGGCACCGTCCTTGATCTCGATGTGCACCGTGTAGTACCCGGTGTCTACGTCATAGGTATCGTTCTTGTCCAGCGGAAGGTTCATGGTGGTGTTGTTGTCACCGTAGATCAGTTCGGCCCGCAGCTTGGAACCGCTGCTGCGTGCACTGCGCACCAGCAGCAGAACGGCGGCAATGGCCAGAACGACGGCGGCAAACAGAAGATTGGTCAGCAGTTTTTTGTGTTTCATGTGTCAGTCCTTGATCGAAAGCTGTTCCAGTTCAGCAAGCCAGAGGGCGGCGCAGGCATCGCTGGGCATGCGCCAGTCGCCGCGGGGCGAAAGGGTCACGCTGCCCACCTTGGGGCCGTCCGGCAGGCAGCTGCGCTTGAACTGCTGGGCGAAGAACCGCCAGTAGAAGTTGCGCAGCCACTTGTACAGCACGTTGTCGGGGTATTCGGGGCGGCCTGCAAAGGCGGCCTTTGCCAGCCGGAAAATCTTGGCCGGGCCAAAGCCGAAGCGCAGCACCTGATACAGGTAAAAGTCGTGCAGCTCATAGGGGCCCACCAGATCCTCGGTCTTTTGCGCGATCTCGCCGTCCTTGGCGGGCAGCAGCTCCGGGGAGACCGGAGTGTCCAGAATGTCCAGCAGCACGGTGCGCAGGGTGTCGGTGGCGGCAATGTCGGCTTCGTAATGCACCAGATGGCGCACCAGCGTTTTGGGCACCCCGGCGTTCACACCGTACATGCTCATGTGGTCGCCGTTGTAGGTGGCCCAGCCCAGTGCCAGCTCCGACAGGTCGCCGGTGCCTACCACAAGGCCGCCGGTGCGGTTGGCAGTGTCCATCAGCTCCAGCGTGCGCACACGGGCCTGCCCATTTTCAAAGGTCACGTCCAGCACGCTTTCGTCCTGGCCGATGTCCCGGAAGTGGCTGTGCACCGTTTCGGCAATGTCGATCTCTTTGAAGGAGACCTGCAGCTCATCGCACAGGATCTCGGCATTGCTGCGGGTGCGGTGGGTGGTGCCGAAGCAGGGCATGGTCACGGCCAGCACATCGCTGGCGGGGCGGCCCAGCTGCTTCATGGCGCGCACCGCCACCAGCAGGGCCAGACAGCTGTCCAGACCGCCGGAAATGCCGATGACCGCCGTTTTGGCGTGGGCGTGCTCCAGCCGTTTGGCCAGACCGTCGGCCTGCATCTTCAGGATCAGTTCGCAGCGCTCGGCGCGGCGCTTGGGGTCGCCGGGTACGAAGGGTGCCGGGTCGATCCAGCGGGTGAGGGGGGTCTCAGTGAGTTCCAGATCGAACTCCACCGTGGTGTAACCATCGCGGCTCAGCTCAAAGCTGGTGTTGCGGGCACGCTCGGCCTCCATGCGCTGGCAGTCGATCTCGGTCTCGGCAATGCCGCCCGCAAAGGGAGCTGTCTCGGCCAGCAGGGTGCCGTTTTCGGCGATCAGGTCGTGCCCGGCGAACACCATGTCCTGGGTGCTCTCGCCGTGCCCGGCCGAGGCGTACAGGTAGCCGCACAGCAGGCGGGCCGACTGGTTGGACACCAGTGCCCGGCGGTACTCGGCCTTGCCGACGGTCTCGTCGCTGGCCGAAAGGTTGGCGATGACCGTGGCCCCGGCCAGCGCGTGGAAGGTGGAGGGCGGCAACGCACTCCACAGGTCCTCGCACAGCTCTACGCCCAGCACAAAGCTGGGCATGGACCGGCAGCGGAACAGCAGCGAAGTGCCAAAGGGCACCTGCTGGCCGCACACGGTGATCGTTTCCACCTCGGTGCTGCCGGGGGTAAACTGGCGCTTCTCGTAGAATTCACCGTAGTTGGGCAGGTAGGTCTTGGGCACAAGGCCCAGCAGCTGCCCGCGGCACAGCACGGCGGCGCAGTTGTACAGCTTGCCGTGTACCAGCAGCGGCAGGCCCACCAGCACGACGGTGTCCAGCGTCCGGGTGCCGTCCAGCACGGTCTGCAGGGCATCCAGCGCACCGGTCTGCAGCGTGTGCTGCAGGAACAGGTCGCCGCAGGTGTAGCCGGTGAGGCAGAATTCCGGGAACACGGCCAGCTTGACCCCGCGCGCGGCGGCTGCCTGCACGTCGGCAAGGATCTGCTGGGCGTTATAGGTGCAGTCCGCCACCCGCAGGGCGGGGGAGAAGGCGGCTGCCTTTAAAAAACCATCTTTCATCGGAGGATTTCACATCCTGTCTTTCGTTTTAGCCTGCAGAGGGCCTGCAGTGCCCATAGTATACCACAAACTGCAACAAACGAAAAGTAACAGCTTGGTAAAAGAAGTGTGACAAAACAAAAGCTGCCCGCAGGGATGCGGGCAGCCGGAAAGCATAAAAGCGGAAAACGAGATGGACCGTAAGCCGGGTTCTGTATTAAACGACGATCTGTCTAGACCTGCCATTGCTGACAGGTTCATGCCGCCTTCGGGACACGCGAGCAGCGCTGTACGTCCCATATAGGCGTTGCTTCCGGTAGGGTTTACAAAGCCGCATGGTCACCCATGCGCTGGTGAGCTCTTGCCTCGCCGTTTCATCCTTACCGCATTGCTGCGGCGGTTTGTTTTCTGTTGCACTTTCCCTGAGGTCACCCTCGGCTGCCGTTAGCAGTTACCGTGCTCTGTGAGGCCCGGACTTTCCTCAGAGCGGTCAAAGCCGCCCCGCCGCCGTATGTTCCACTCGTTTTCCGTTCCTCATAATACCATAAAAAAACAAGATTTGCAAGCGAAAGCGTTTTTTGCTATACTATTTATATCTGTTTTTCGTGCAAAGGAGGGGCGCGCGTGCGTCTGTATTTCACGGTGCCGGACACCCTGCAGACCCAAAATGGAACGCTTGTGCGGAACTTTCTGCGCCAGTGTGCCGTTTCTACGGAGCTTGCCCGGGCAGTCAAATTTCAGGGCGGCGGCTTTTTTGCCGACGGTGCGTCCGTGCTGGCCAACCGCCGGGTGTACCCGGGGCAGGTGCTGAGCTTCGACCTCCCGCCGGAAGCGGGCGGCGTGGCCCCGCAGCCGGACATTGCCGTGCAGGTGGTCTACGAGGATGCCTTTGCCGTGGTGCTGGAAAAGCCGCCCCATCTGGCGGTGCACCCCACTCTGAACTACCCCGGCGGCACGCTGGCCAACGGCTATGCAGCCTGGGCACTGCAGCAGGGCCGCAGCCCGGTGTTCCGCCCGGTGAACCGCATCGACAAGGACACCAGCGGCCTTGTGCTGGCGGCCCGCAACACCTATGCTGCGCCGCTCCTGGCAGAAAACGTGCAGAAGCTCTATTACGCCATCGTGGAGGGCGAGCTGCCCTTGGGGCCGGGCGTGATCGACGCGCCCATCGGCCGCCGGGGCGACAGCATCATCGGGCGGTGTGTGACCCCGGAGGGCAAGCCCAGCCGCACCGAGTACACCATATTAAAGGTACAGAACGGCCTGAGCCTGGCCGCCTGCGTGCCGGTGACCGGCCGCACCCACCAGATCCGGGTGCACTTTGCGTCCATCGGCCACCCGCTGGCCGGGGATGACCTCTACGGCGGCCGCCGGGACCGCATCGGGCGGCAGGCACTGCACTGCGCAAAGCAGACCTTCCGGGTGCCGGAGTACACCGAGGTGCCGGACGGCATCTGCATCCGCACCCCAGTGAGCGCCGGAACAGGCCGCACGGTGACCGTGGAAAGCCCGCTGCCGCAGGATATGGCCGACCTGCTTTCGTGAAAAGTGCGTGAAAGAACTGCCCAAATTTTATGCAGGTGCTTGTTTCATTCCGTGCAGGGTGTATAATAAAATGAGCATAGATCGTCTGTGCGCTGACATTCAGCCGCACAGGATGTGGAAACCACCGCCGCGCCGGATGCAGAGCAGCTTTGCCGCGCGGCAAGGAAGGAGAAACCCGTTTGATCGAAGATAAGACAAAGGAACCGCAGACCGCAGAGCCTGCGCAGCAGCCGCCGAAAAAACGCGGCCAGAAGCTGCGCTCCCTGTGGGCACAGTTCCAATGCATGCAGCTCCTGCGTCGGCACCGCTTCCGCCGCAGGACCCAGCATCACGTCAATCATTTTCTCAGAAGCTGCTGCAGAACCGCCTCGTTCTCATCGTAGGTGAGGCCCTGTACGCTCTGGGATTTTCGGCCGAATATGCATTTGTCCGTGTCGGACGCACGGTGTGCCGGGGCGTGTCCGGTGCACGGCTCTGGGTGCGCAGCCTGCTGCACACCATCGTGTCCATGGCGTTCCCCGGTGCAGCCCAGATGGTGCGCGACCTGTTCGGGCCCATCATGCTGTTCTTCCGGGGCATGGGTTCGCTGCTGGTACATGCGCACCGCGTCCGGAAGGAAAAGGGCTTTGGCGCAGCCGTAAAGGACAGCGTACATTATCTGGTCGGCGGCGTGCGGCGCAATGTGCGCACCCTGCCGCGCATGGCCATGTACATCCTGCCGGTGCTGGCACTGGCAGGGATGGTCACGGTGGTGCAGAACACCATCCGTCAGCCCTATGCGCTGGAAGTGCAGGTGAACGGCCAGACCGTGGGCTATGTGGCCAACGAGGATGTGTTCAACTCTGCCAAGGAAGCCGTGCAGGAGCGTATCAACGATGCAGGCACGGACGAGAACACCAAGTGGACGGTGGAGCCCACCTATACCATTTCGGTGGCACACAGCGTGCTGGACGAAAACGAGATGGCCAACGCCATCCTGAAGTCCTCCAGCGACCAGATCAGTGAGGGCACCGCCCTGTATCTGGACGGAGAACTGACCGCCGTGTGCTCGGACGGCACTGCCCTGCAGAGTTACCTGAGCAGCCTGCTGGAACCCTACGAGAACCCGGAAGATCCCAATGTGACCGTGGGCTTCAACAAAGAGGTCACCCTGGAGAATGGCATCTACTTCAATGAAAGCTTCCAGCAGGAAAACGATGTGGAGTCGATGCTTTCCGGCGTGCAGCAGCAGGAAAAAATCTATACCGTGCAGACCGGCGACACCCTGTGGAGCATTGCCCAGAAGAACGACCTGACCTTCCGGGAACTGTGCGAGCTGAATACGAACTTCAAGGGCGCGGCCCTGACCGAGACCTCCAACATCCAGGCCGGTGATGAGCTGATCGTGACCAAACAGGAAGCCACGCTGGAAGTGCGCATCACCAAGATCGAGACCTGGCAGGAGGAGATCCCCTATACCAGCGAGACGACCAAATCCAAAGAGTACAACGTGGGCACCAAAAAGACCACGCAGGCCGGTGAAAACGGCATCCGCAGTGTGACGGCCCAGCGTGTGTACGACACCAACGGCACCCAGCTCAGCCAGCAGATCCTCAGCACCGAAGTGATCAAGGAGCCTGTGACCGAAAAGATCGTGGTGGGCACCAAGAAGGTGACCACCAGCACTTCCTACATCACCGGCAGCGGTCAGTTCATCTGGCCGGTGCCCGGCTACCGGAACTGCTCGCGCTGGTACGGCGGCAGCCACAAGGGCGTGGATATCTGCGCCGCCGCCGGTACGCCCATCTACGCTTCGGCAGGCGGCACCGTCACCAAGGCCGGTTACAACAAGGCTGGTGCAGGTACGGGCTATGGCTACTCCATCATCATCAACCATGGCAGCGGCTACACCACGGTGTATGCACACTGCCTGTCGCTGGTGGTCCATGCAGGCCAGACCGTCAAGCAGGGCCAGCTGATCGGCTATGTGGGCAGCACCGGCCGCTCCAGCGGCAACCACTGCCACTTCGAGATCCGCCGCAACGGCTCTTACATTGCCCCGCAGAACGTGTTCAACCGCAGAAAATACAGGTAAGCATGCAGAGCGGGCCTTTCCACCGGGAAGGGCCTGCCTGCCGATCATAAAGAAAAAGGAGAGATGTTCTATGTCTACCCCTCACAACAGCGCCGAAAAGGGCGATTTCGCCAAGACGGTCCTCATGCCCGGTGACCCTCTGCGCGCCAAGTTCATTGCCGACACCTTCCTGCAGGATGTGCGTCAGGTGACCGGTGTGCGCGGCATGCTGGGTTTTACCGGCACCTATCAGGGCCGCCCCATCAGCGTGATGGGCAGCGGCATGGGCATGCCGTCCATCGGCATCTATTCCTATGAGCTGTTCAAGTTCTACGATGTGGACAACATCATCCGCATCGGCTCTGCCGGCAGCTACACCGAAAAGGCCAAGCTGTTCGACGTGGTGCTGTCCACCGGTGCGGTGAGCGAGTCCAACTACGCCCGGGTACAGAGCGGCTTCGAGGGGGACATCACCCTGCCCAGCCAGAGCCTGAACGACAAGCTGCGCGCTTCTGCCGCCAAGCAGGGCATTCCCCTCATTGAGGGCAACATCCACTCTTCGGATGTGTTCTACCGCCAGCCCTCCGACGAAAAGCCCACCTACTGGGAAAAGCTGCGGGATGAGCGCGGCTGCCTGTGCGTGGAGATGGAGAGCTTTGCCCTGTTTGCCAACGCACAGGTGCTGGGCAAGCATGCGGCCTGCCTGCTGACCATTTCCGACAGCTTTGTGGCACCGGAGATCACCACGGCCGAGCAGCGCCAGACGAGCTTTACCAACATGATGAAGGTAGCTCTGGGCGCAGAGTACTGAGAAACCCAGCCGAAGATCCAGCGCGGTCTGCCTGCAAAAAGGCCGGCCGCGCTGTTTTCGCCCCCAAAAGGAGGAACATTTTATGACGAACCTGACCTTGGAAGAAAAGCAGGAACTGATCCGCATGGCACTGGCTGCCCGCGAAAAGGCTTATGCACCGTATTCCAATTTTATGGTGGGTGCTGCCCTGCGCGCAAAGGACGGACGCGTCTACACCGGCTGCAACGTGGAAAATGCGTCCTTTACCCCCACCAGCTGCGCAGAGCGCACGGCCCTGTTCAAGGCCGTGGCCGACGGCGTGACCGAGTTCACGGATATTGCAGTGGTGGGCAGCCGCCGCGGCGAGGTGAACGAACAGATCACCTCGCCCTGCGGTGTGTGCCGTCAGGCACTGTTCGAGTTCGGCGGGCCGGAGCTGAACGTGATCATGGCCAAAACGCCGGAGGATTTCATCGAGCGCAGCATGGACGAACTGCTGCCCTTTGGGTTCGGGCCTTCCAATGTGGCCGGAAATGCCGCTGTGGAAAAATAAAACGCTTCCCGGCACAAAACCGGAACGGCAGGGAGTTGTGCAAAAGTAATGCTTTTTGGACATATTTACAAAGATTTTGTAAATATTTTGTAATCGAAAAGTGCTTGCATCTCACACATCTTCTCGCTATACTTGAACCAGTAAATGTGCAAGTGCCTGCATTTGCAGGTCGGCACGCGATGGATTGAAAATAAAGGAGACTTTCTTATGAAGATTTCTCGTCGTAACTTCCTGGCTGTGGCTGGTGCCGCTGCCGCCGCCGCTGCTCTGACCGCTTGTGGCGGTTCTTCCGCTTCTTCCACCAGCACCGCTTCTTCCGCTGCTGCTTCCTCCGCTGCTGAGGGCGGCGAGAAGATCGTCAAGGTCGCTCTGACCTGCGACACTGGCACGATCGACGATGAGAGCTTCAACCAGGCTTGCTGGACTGCTGTTTCCGGCTACATGGGCGACAACTGCCAGTACTACATCCCCGAGGCTGACGCTTCTGATGAGGATCGTGAGACCATGATCCGTCAGGCTGTCAACGACGGTGCAGACGTGATCGTCTGCGTCGGCTACCTGTACGGTGCTTCTCTGGCATGGGCTGCTGACCAGTACCCCAATGTCAAGTTCATCGCTGTTGACGTGACCCAGGGCGATATCGGTACCGACACCATTCCCGCAAACTGCTACTGCATCACCTTCAAGGAAGAGCAGGCAGGTTACCTGGCCGGTTACGCGATCGCCAAGGACGGCAAGACCAAGTTGGGCTTCCTGGGCGGCATGGCTGTGCCCGCTGTCATCCGTTACGGCTACGGCTTCGTGCAGGGCGCTGATGCTGCCGCACAGGAGCTGGGCCAGAACATCGAGATCAACTACTTCTACGGCGGCCAGTTCTACGGCGATGCCAACATCACCTCCCGTATGGAGGGCTGGTACTCCAACGGCACTCAGGTCGTGTTTGCCTGCGGCGGCGGCATCTACACCTCCGCTGTGGAGGCTGCTCTGAAGAACAACGGCTACGTCATCGGCGTGGACGTTGACCAGAACTACATTGGCGCAAACGGCGTGGCTGACGGCACCTATGCCTACAACCCGTTCATCACCTCTGCCATGAAGGGTCTGTCTGAGGCTGTCAACACCGCTCTGTCTGACATCGAGGCCGGTGACTGGAGCGAGATCGCTGCTTCCAACGGCAACTTCGGTCTGGAGGATGGCGATTACATCGGCCTGCCCACCGCAGACGACAGCTGGAACTTCGAGACCTTCACCAAGGACGAGTACGAGACCGTCAAGAACAAGATCAAGAGCGGCGAGATCGCTGTGGACAACAACTCCGACGATGCTACCAAGCCCACCGTCAGCGAGTTCACCACCGTCAACTACATCCAGTAAAGAGCTTCCCCAGGCGGGATGTTCCGAAAGGGACACCCCGTCTTTTGCTGTATCAAAAGCCAGAAGTCATACTATTTCAAGGAGAACCCAAGATAAAAATTTCCCGTCGCAAATTCCTGACCGTGACCGCTTCCGGAGAGATCACCGTGGACAACAGCTCGGATGATGGGGTCAAGCCCACCGTCAGCGAGTTCACCACCGTCAACTATATCCAGTAACCCGGCGTTTCCCGCATCCTGCGGGCCGCAAACCGGCAGGCCGCTTTTATGAATTACTCAATGCAAAAACAGGGTGCCCATTGCAGGTGGGCACCCTGTTTTTGTGTGTCCGGGCAGGGCAGACCCGGCGGAAACTGTGCAAGATGCTTCAAAAGTAATACTTTTATCTGTACTTTCTGCCAAAAACGAAAAAAGCCGTGTGCAAATTGTCGGAAATCAGGTATAATGAAAGATAGAATAGTATAGGTGTCGATACGGCACGAAAGGAGAGTGAGCAGATTGGCAGAGGATTTTGTGATCGAGATGCTCCACATCACCAAGGAATTCCCTGGGATCAAGGCAAACGATGATATCACCCTGCAGCTGCGCAAAGGCGAGGTACACGCCCTGCTGGGCGAAAATGGCGCCGGCAAAAGTACGCTGATGAGCGTGCTGTTCGGCCTGTACCAGCCGGAGGCTGGTCAGATCCGCAAGAACGGCAAGGAGGTCGCCATCCGCAACCCCAACGATGCAAATGCACTGGGCATCGGCATGGTGCACCAGCACTTCAAGCTGGTGGAATGCTTCAGCGTTCTGGACAACATCATTCTGGGCGTGGAGCCCAATAAAATGGGCTTTTTGCAAAAAGCCGAGGCCCGCAAGAAGGTCATGGCCCTGAGCGAAAAGTACGGCCTGCGCGTGGACCCGGATGCCCTTGTCAGCGATATCTCGGTGGGCATGCAGCAGCGCGTGGAGATCCTGAAGATGCTGTACCGCGACAACGAGATCCTGATCTTCGATGAGCCCACCGCTGTGCTGACCCCGCAGGAGATCGACGAGCTGATGGAGATCATGCGCGGGTTCAAGAAGGAAGGCAAGTCCATCCTGTTCATTACCCACAAGCTGAACGAGATCATGGCCGTGGCCGACCGCTGCACCGTGCTGCGCAAGGGCAAGTACATGGGCACCGTAGACATCAAGGACACCACCAAGGAAGAGCTTTCCCGCATGATGGTGGGCCGTGATGTGCAGCTGCAGGTGGAAAAGCAGCCTGCAAAGCCCGGTGCCGTGGTGCTGGACGTGCAGAACGTAACCATGCACAACGACCAGCGCAAGAAAGACTCGGTGAAGGATGTCACCTTCCAGGTGCATGCCGGTGAGATCGTCTGCCTGGCAGGCATTGAAGGCAACGGCCAGACCGAGTTTGTCTACGGCCTGACCGGTCTGGAAAAGCTGGCCAACGGCAAGATCACGCTGGATGGCAAGGACATCACCCACGCCACCATCCGCCAGCGCTCCAAGGACGGCATGAGCCATATCCCGGAGGACCGCCACAAGCACGGTCTGGTGCTGGATTACAGCCTGGAAAACAACATGGTGCTGCAGCGCTACTGGCAGCCGGAGTTCCAGAAGGGCGGCTTCATCCGTTCGGATAAAGTGCGTGAGTACTCCGACCGGCTGATCGCACAGTACGACGTGCGCAGCGGCCAGGGCAGCTCCACCATCGTGCGCAGCATGTCCGGTGGCAACCAGCAGAAGGCGATCATTGCCCGTGAGATCGACAAGGATCCCAAGCTGCTCATTGCCGTGCAGCCCACCCGCGGCCTGGACGTGGGTGCCATTGAGTATATCCACAAGCAGATCGTGGCAGAGCGTGACAAGGGCACTGCCGTGCTGCTGGTCAGCCTGGAGCTGGACGAGGTCATGAACCTGTCCGACCGCATCCTGGTCATGTACGAGGGCGAGGTCGTGGGCGAGTTTGACCCCAAGACCACCACCGTGCAGGAACTGGGCCTGTATATGGCCGGTGCACGCAAGCAGGGAAAGGAGACTAAGTAACAAATGGACAAGAAAAAACTTTCCCACAGCAGTCTGCAAAGCTCGGTCACCAGTGTGCTGGCGGCTCTGCTGTGCATCCTCATCGGTCTGATCGTGGGCTTTCTGGTGCTGCTGGCCATCAACCCGGCACACGCCTGGGGCGACGGCTTTGTGCGCATCCTGAAAGGCGGCTTCCACGACGCTCCCTACGGCGTCGGCAAGGAGCTGGCCAACGCAGCACCTCTGGTCATGACCGGCCTGTCGGTGGCATTTGCCTTCAAGACCGGCCTGTTCAACATCGGTGCCGCCGGTCAGTACACGCTGGGTGCCTACGGTGCCCTGTACTGCGCCATTATGCTCAAGATGCCCTGGTTCGTCTGCCTGCTGGCAGCCACCCTGCTGGGCGGCATCTGGGGTGCGATCCCCGGCTTCTTCAAGGCCTACTTCAACATCAACGAGGTCATCACCTCCATTATGTTCAACTGGATCGGCCTGTATCTGGTAAACGAACTGGTCTACCAGAACGGCACCGGCCCCATGTACGACGTGCGGAACACCCGTACCCTGAACCTGAGCAAGAACCCGGCCTTTGCCCAGTCCATCATCCCGGATTTCGGCCTGAACAAGATGTTCCAGACCAACAGCACCACCATTGCCATCTTCCTGGCAGCGGCGGTGGCCATCCTGATCTGGGTGGTGCTGAACAAGACCACATTCGGCTATGAGCTCAAGGCCGTCGGCCTGAACAAGAGCGCAGCCCGCTATGCCGGCATCAACGAGAAGAAGAACATCATCCTCTCCATGGCCATTGCCGGTGCACTGGCCGGTTTTGGTGCGGGCCTGTACTACCTGTCCAACGTGTCCCAGTGGAACCCGCTGAACTCCACCAGCCTGCCGGCCATGGGCTTCAACGGCATTTCCGTTGCTCTGCTGGCAAGCTCAACCCCATCGGCACCATCTTCTCGGCACTGTTCATCTCGCACATCTCGGTGGCGGCTCGTTCCTGTCCACCAAGTATTACCCCACGGAGATCTCGGACCTGATCAGCGGCATCATCATCTATCTGTGCGCATTCTCCATGCTGTTCCGCGGCAAGATCCACGGCCTGCTGTTCAAGAATGCCGACAAGACCAATGTGAACGCAGAGCCTGCTCCGGCCAAGACCGAAACCAAGAAGGAGGGCAAGTGATATGCTGCTTCTGATCAAATATACGCTGCTGTATGGCATCGTGCTGATGCTGGTGGCTCTGGGCGGTATGTTCAGTGAGCACTCCGGCATCATCAACATTGCACTGGAAGGCATCATGGTCATCGGCGGTGTGGCAGGTGTGCTTACCCTGACCCTGCTGCCCGCCGACATGTCTCCCTTCCTGGTGGTGCTGCTCACCATTCTGGCGGCGGCCCTGGCTGGCATGGTGTACAGCCTGCTGCTGGCCTTTGCCTCCATCAACCTGAAGGCGGACCAGACCATCGGCGGCACAGCCCTGAACCTGCTGGCCACCGCCATTGCCGTGGTCATCGCCAAATACTTCAGCGACAGCGGCAGCGCCAAGCTGAACTATTCCAACAAGCCCTTCCTGTTCAGCATCGGCGGGCTGGAGCTCAGCGTCTTTGTTCCGCTGGGCATCATCCTGCTGATCATCAGCTATGTGGTGCTGTACAAGACCCGCTTCGGCCTGCGTCTGCGGGCCTGCGGCGAGCATCCCCAGGCAGCCGACTCGGTGGGCATCAACGTCTACAAGATGCGCTACGCCGGTGTGCTGCTCTCCGGTGCCCTGGGTGCCATTGGCGGCATGGCTTACATCGTGCCCCCGGTGCAGACCTGGAACTTTGAGGTGGGCGTGGCCGGTGCAGGCTTCCTGGCCCTGGCCGTTATGATCTTCGGCCAGTGGAAACCCTTCAACATCTTTGGCGCGGCCATGTTCTTTGCCGTGTTCAAGAGCCTGGCCAACATTGCAGATTCCACCTTCCTGGCACAGCTGCACTGGTCCAGCAACATCTACAACATGATGCCGTTCGTGGCGTCCATGGTCATCCTGGCCTTCACGTCCAAGAACAGCATGGCCCCCAAGGCAGAGGGCATCCCCTACGACAAGGGTTCCCGCTGATCCGGGGCGTTTCTCCGCAAACCTCACAGGCGCAGCTGCTTTTTCGGGCAGCTGCGCCTTTTTGCTTAAAAAATGGGCAAAAGTTACAGAAAAAACCTTGCTTTTGACTGGGATTTTGCTATACTGAGACTACAATGTCATACTATTTCGACAGGAGCGTGAAGTTATGCGCATTTATGATCTGATCGCCAAAAAACGCGACGGCGGCACCCACAGCCGTGAAGAGCTGGAGAGCATCGTCAACGGTTATGTGTCCGGTGAGGTGGCCGATTATCAGATGGCTGCCTGGATGATGGCTGTGTACCTGCGCGGCATGACCGACGAAGAGACGGCAGAGCTTACCGATGTGATGGCCCATAGCGGCGTCATGGTGGACCTTTCGCCCATTCCGGGCATCAAGGTGGACAAGCATTCCACCGGCGGCGTGGGCGACAAGACCACGCTGGTGATCGCCCCCATCGTGGCAGCCTGCGGGGTCAAGATCGCCAAGATGAGCGGCCGCGGTCTGGGCCACACCGGCGGCACCATCGACAAGATGGAGAGCGTGCCTGGCACCAGGACGGCCCTGACGCAGGAAGAGTTCTTTGCACAGGTCAACCGCATCGGTCTGTCGGTCATCGGCCAGAGCGAGGGCATCGCCGTGGCAGACAAAAAGATGTACGCACTGCGGGATGTGACCGCCACCGTGAGCTGCATCCCGCTCATCGCGTCCAGTATCATGTCCAAAAAGCTGGCCTCCGGCTCGGACGCCATTCTGCTGGATGTGACCACCGGCACCGGTGCCTTTATGAAAACCGTGGACCAGAGCATTGAGCTGGCAAAGCTCATGGTGTCCATCGGCACCCACCATGGCCGCCGGGTGGCCGCCATGATCACCGACATGGACACCCCGCTGGGCCACAACATCGGCAACAGCCTGGAGGTCATGGAGAGCATGGATGTGCTCAAGGGCCACGGCCCCGCCGACCTGACCGAGGTGTGCCTGCAGCTGGCCGCCAATATGCTGGTGCTGGCAGGGAAGGGCACCCCCGCCGAATGCCGCGCCATGGCACAGGCGGTGATCGCGGACGGCTCTGCCTTTGCCAAGTGCAAGGAGATGTTTGCCGCCCAGGGCGGTGATACCCGCGTGCTGGATGACTACAGCCTGTTTGAGCAGCCTGCTGCCCGCTATGAGCTGCTGGCCGAGCAGGATGGGTACATCGTGGCCAATGATGCCGAAAAGATCGGCTCGGCCAGTGTGCTGCTGGGTGCCGGCCGCCAGAAAAAGGGCGACCCGCTGGACTTTGCCGCCGGCATCACCCTGCACAAAAAGCGCGGCGACTACGTCCACAAGGGCGAGAGCCTGGCGACCTTCTACGGTGCAGCGGACAAGTTTGAAGCCGCTGCCGCCGAGTACCGCAGCGGCCTTGTGTACGGCGCGGAAAAGCCGGAGGAAGCCCCGCTGGTATACGCCCTTGTCACCAAGGACGGCGTAGAGCGGTACTGAGACCTGACAGCAGGGGAGACCTTGCTCTTATAACGATACTTTTCCGCTGATGACGCCCAAAGCGCACGCGGAGGGCATTCTGAATCATTTTGACCCAAGGAGGCTGCTGCACAAAAGCTGTGCGGCAGCCCCTTTTCTGCGCTTTCACGCTGAAAACAGGTAATCCTGCACAAAAGAACCGTCGCTTTTTAAGCAATTCGATGTATTTGTGGGGCAAACAGTGGAACTTTGCGGCTGGATATGATATACTAAACTGTGTTTGTATGCTCCGGGAAAGGGGCTGCCAAAGGAGAAAGGACTTGTTATGAAGATCATTCTGGTGGGCAGCGGCAAGGTCGGTACCGCCCTTGCGCGGCAGCTCAGCGAGGAGGGCCACAACGTGACCGTTGTGGACACGAACAAGGCGCGGGTGGAACACCTGATCGAGACGTACGACGTGCTGGGCATCGTGGGCAACGGCTCCTCCATCACCACCCTGTCCGAAGCCGGCATTGAGGATGCGGACGTGTTCATTGCCGTGACCGGTTCGGACGAGCTGAACCTGCTGTGCTGTATGTTTGCCAAAAAGGCGGGCCACTGCCACGCCATTGCCCGCGTGCGCAACCCGTCCTACAGCCATGAGCTGGACTTTATCAAAAAACAGATCGGCATTTCGGCCATCATCAACCCGGAAATGGCGGCAGCCAAGGAGATCTCCCATCTGCTGCGGTTCCCGGGGGCCAGCAAGATCGACACCTTTGCGGGCGGCCGCGTGCGGCTGATCAAGTTTGCGCTCACCGAGGCACAGGGGCTGGACGGCGTAGCCATCCGCGAGATCCCCAGTCGGCTCAAGAGCGACATTCTGGTGTGTGCCGTGGAGCGTGACGGCGGGGTCATCATCCCCAACGGCAACCTTGTGCTGCGGAACGGCGATCAGGTCACCTTCCTGGCCACCCAGGAAAACGCGCATGCCTTCTTCCGGCAGATCCACATGCCGGTGCGGCCGGTGCGCAACGCCCTGATCGTGGGCGCGGTGCCATCGCGTTCTACCTGAGCCAGGAGCTGCTGGAGAACCATGTCCGGGTGCGCATCGTGGAGCGGGATGCCGCCCGCGCCCAGGAGCTGGCCGAGCAGCTGCCCGGTGCCCAGGTCCTGAACGAGGACGGCTCCAACCGCGAGTTCCTGCTGTCGGAGGGCCTGGAGTCCGCAGAGTCCTTTGTGGCTCTGACCAACATCGACGAAGAAAACGTGCTGCTGACCCTGTTTGCCAAAAAACATTCCCACGGCAAGCTGGTGACCAAGGTGAACCGTCTGGAGTTCGATGACATTCTGGCCGGGCTGGACCTGGGCAGCGTGGTGTACCCCAAGTACATGACCTGCGATTACATTGTGCAGTATGTGCGTGCCCTGCAGAATGAGGCGGGCAGCAACATCAAGACTCTGTACCGCATCCTGGACGACCGCGTGGAAGCGTTGGAATTCACGGTGCACGAGGAGAGCCGGGCCACCGGTGTGCCCCTGAGCCAGCTGCATCTGAAGAAGAACCTGCTGCTCTGCTGCATCACCCGCGGCGACCGCATCCTGATCCCCCGCGGCGGCGACCAGATCCAGGTGGGCGACAACGTGATCGTGGTAACGCTGGAGCATGGCCTGCATGACCTGCGGGACATCGTGGAGAGCTGACGGAGGCGGGCTATGAATTATGCGATCGTTTTCCGTCTGCTGGGCTATATCCTGATGATCGAGGGCGCCCTGCTGCTTCTGCCCGCCGCTGCCAGCCTGATCTACGGCGAGTGGATGGTACTGGCAGTGTTCCTGCTCACGGCTGCCGTGAGCGCAGGCATCGGCTTTGCGCTGCGGGCCATCAGGCCCCGCAGCAAGGTATTCTATATGCGGGAGGGCTTTACTGCCACCGCACTGAGCTGGATCGTCATCTCGGTGGTGGGTGCCGCGCCTTTCGTGCTCACCGGCTGCATCCCCAACCCGGTGGATGCGCTGTTTGAGACGGTATCCGGTTTTACCACCACCGGTGCCAGCATCCTGCCGGAGGTGGAGAGCCTGCCCAAGGGCATTTTGTTCTGGCGCAGCTTCACCCACTGGATCGGCGGCATGGGCGTGCTGGTGTTCCTGCTTTCGCTGCTGCCGCTGACCGGCGGCTCCCATGTGAACCTGATGAAGGCAGAGAGCCCCGGCCCCCAGGTGGACAAGCTGGTGCCCAAGGTGCAGTCTACCGCCAAGATCCTGTATGGCATCTATCTGGCCTTGACCGTGCTGGAACTGCTGTTCCTGCTGGCGGGGCACATGCCCCTGTTCGAGGCCATGCTTACCTCCTTTGGCACCGCAGGCACCGGCGGCTTCGGCTTCCGCAACGACAGCTTTGGCAGCTTTTCCCCCTACATCCAGTGGGTCGTGACCGTGTTCATGATCCTGTTCGGTGTCAACTTCAACGCCTACTTCCTGCTGCTGATGCGCCGGTTCCGCCGTGCGGCGGCCAGCGAAGAAGTAAAAGCATATTTCGGTATCATTGCGGTAGCCATTGCCATCATCACGGCCAACATCTACAGCCTCTACAACAGCTTTGGCGAGGCGCTGCGGCAAGCGGCGTTCCAGGTGGGTTCCATCATCACCACCACGGGCTTTTCCAGCTGCGATTTTGACCTGTGGCCCACCCTGTCCAAGGAAGTGCTGGTGGTGCTGATGTTCATTGGTGCCTGTGCCGGAAGCACCGGCGGCGGTATCAAGGTGAGCCGCATCCTCATTTTGGGCAAGACGCTGGGCAAGGAGCTCAAGCAGGCTCTGCACCCGCAGGTGGTGGCTCCGGCGCGTATGGACGGCAAGCTGCTGAACCACGAGACCATCCGCACCACCAACGTGTTCATGGCGGCCTACAGCTTCATCTTTGTGGGGTCCTTCCTGCTCATCAGTCTGAACGGCTTTGACATGGTGACCAATTTCACTGCCGTGGCCGCCACTCTGAACAACATCGGCCCGGGCCTGGAGCTGGTGGGCCCCATGCAGAACTTTGGCGGTTTTGCAGACCCGGCCAAGCTGGTGCTGATCTTTGATATGCTGGCAGGCCGCCTGGAGATCTTCCCCATGCTGGTGCTGTTCCTGCCCGACACCTGGCGCAAATTCTGATCGTGCAACGAAATCTAAAAGGGGCCACCCGCTGCGGGCGGCCCCTTTGCCATGCTTGCGTTCTGCAGGCAAAAAGGGTACAATACAACTGCTGGAAAACCAACGCTTTTGACAGAAAGGACTGCTATGGAATACGATTTTTATACGCTGGGCGTCCTTTACCTGGTCTACTCGTTTGCGGGCTGGGTAGGGGAGACGGTAGTAGCTACGGTGCGGGGCAAGCATTTTGCCAACCGCGGCGCAGCAGCCGGGCCCTTCTGCTTTGTGTACGGCTCCACGGCGGTACTGCTGGCCGTGGGCTTCACGGACCTGCGCAGCGACCCGGTGTACCTCTTCTTTGCCTGTACGCTGGCCTCCACGGTCATGGAGTGGCTGACGGCTAAGCTGCTGGAACGGCTGCACCGCCGCAAATGGTGGGACTACTCCGGTAAGCGCTTCAACCTGAACGGCTATGTCTGCCTGCAGTATTCGCTGCTGTGGGGCGTGCTGGGCACTGCCAGCGTGCTGTGGCTCAATGGCCTGCTGCTACGGTTGTGCCAGGTCATCCCGAGCTGGCTGCTGCACCCGCTGGTGTGGGCGGCGGTCATCGTGGCAGCGCTGGACCAGATCGGTTCGGCCGTGCTGGTGGGGCACTATGCGGCCAAACACCCGGTGCTGGAACAGCTGAACCAGCGGCTGGGTGAAAGCTCCGACGGCCTGCGCCGCCGCATTGCCCTGTATGTGGAAAAGCGCATCCAGCGGGCCTACCCGGCGGCGGCCCGGCAGGAACCGACCATTGCCCAGAACGGCGAAACGCCCCTGAGCGCCGCCGACCTGCTGTGGCTGTTCGTGGTGGGCGCGTTTCTGGGTGACCTGGTGGAAACAGTGTTCTGCCGCCTGACGGCAGGCGTCTGGATGAGCCGTTCCAGTTTGGTATGGGGACCGTTCAGCGTGGTGTGGGGCCTGGCTCTGGCCCTGACCACCGTGCTGCTGCGCCAGAATCAGGACAAGAGCGACCGCTACCTGTTTGTGTTCGGCACGGTGATGGGCGGCGTGTACGAGTATGTGTGCAGCGCCGTGACCGAGCTGTTGTTTGGCACGGTGTTCTGGGACTACAGCAAGTTCAAATTCAATCTGGGCGGGCGCATCAACCTGCTGTACTGCTTCTTCTGGGGCATGGCGGCCGTGGTGTGGATGCGCTACGGCTACCCGGTGGTCATGAAGTGCATGACCCGTCTGCGCAGCCGGGTGCGGCCGTGGATGACCGTGCTGCTGGCGGTGTTCATGGCGGTGAACATGGTCACCAGCTCGCTGGCGCTGGCCCGTTACGACGCCCGCACCAGCGGGGTGCCAGCTGCCAATGCCGTGGAGACCTATCTGGACGCCCATTTCGACAATGCCCGCATGGAACGCATCTATCCCAACGCGAAAAAAGTGGAAAAGGCCGGGTGAAATTTGCAGGTTTCCCCTTGCGCTTTGCCGTTGAAACAGGTATAATATGCAAAGATAAAAGGGAGTAAAGGGCGTATATCCTGCAAGAGATGATACGCTGTGCTGCAGCGACAACCCGGCAGAAATGCCCGATGCAGTACCGGATGCTTGAGACTTTTATTACAAGGACGTAGTATGCGTACCCTGTAATAGGAGTCTTTTCTTTTTTGCCCGGCTGAGAGACTCCCGTTCCTGGAGCCGGGCCAAGGAACGATCAAAAAGGAGAAAAACATGCTTATACCTGTTTTGCTGTTCATCGTGGGCCTGTTGTGCCTGATCAAGGGCGGTGACTGGTTTGTGGACGGTGCCACCGGTATTGCCCGCCGCTTCCATGTGCCGGAGCTGCTCATCGGTGCCACGGTGGTGTCCATCGGCACCACCCTGCCGGAGGTGATGGTGTCTACCACCTCGGCTCTCACCGGTCACGGCGAGATCGCCTACGGCAACGCCATTGGTTCGGTCATCTGCAATTCCGCCCTCATTGCGGCCATTCCCATTGTGGCCAAGCCGGGCAAGGTGGACCCCAAGAGCCTGCGCACCCCGGTGCTGTTCTTCTTTGTGGCGGCAGCCTTCTACGCCGGTGTGGCCTACACCACCGGCTCCTTCACCCGGCTGGTGGGCATCATCCTGCTGGCCATGTTCGTGGCCTACATCGTCTGCAACGTGATGGCCATGAAGAATGCCCCCGCCCCGGAAGAAGAGGAAGAGCCGGAAGAAAACGCTTCCTTTGCCAAGGAACTGGGCCTGCTGGCGGTGGGTGCGGTGCTCATCGCGGTGGGCGCGGACCTGCTGGTGGACAACGGCACCCTCATTGCACAGGCACTGGGCGTGCCGGAGTCGGTCATTGCTCTGACCTTTGTGGCATTGGGTACCTCGCTGCCGGAGCTGGTCACGGCCATCACCTCGCTGGCCAAGGGCCACGGGGCGCTGTCGCTGGGCAATGTCATCGGTGCCAACGTGTTCAATCTGGTGCTGGTGAGCGGCGTGTCGGTCGCGCTGGCTCCCTTTACCATCCCGCAGAACTCCACCATTGCTGGCATGAACGCCTCGCTGGTGATGGATATTCCGGTGATGTTTGCGGTTATGCTGCTGCTGACGGTGCCCGCCCTGCTCAAGGGCAAGCTCAGCCGCCCGCAGGGCATTGCGCTGCTGTGCATCTACGCTGCTTTCTGCGTGGTGCAGTTCACCATTTGATGACGAAGTAAAAAAACAGGCCCCCGCACGGTTTTGTGCGGGGGCCTGTCTGCGTTTTGTGGTTACTGCTGTGCAAAAATTTTGACTTCGTCCTTGTCCATGAAGGCGGCACCGGCAAACCCGGCGGCCTCCAGCTGGCCCAGCTGCTTGCCCAGCTTCTTGGCCTGCTGCAGCACGGTGACGTTGTAGGTGTCACGCAGGGCGGCGGCCTTGCTCAGTACGGCGGGGAAGTCGGCGTCCTTGCCGTACAGCAGGGCGATCTTCTGCTTGGCACCGGGGATCTGATACCCTTGTTCCAGCAGGATGCCGCACACGCGCTCGAAACCGATGGAGAAGCCCACGGCAGGCACCTGGGTGCCCAGGAACTTGCCCACCATGTTGTCGTAGCGGCCGCCGCCGGCCACGGCACCGCTGAACTGCGGGCAGGTGATCTCGAACACCATGCCGGTGTAGTAGCCCTGACCGCGCACCAGGCTGGGGCAGTAGGCCACCTGATAGCGGCCGGCAGCCAGCGCATTGGCGGTGGCCAGAACGTACTTCAGGTCATCGGCGATGGCGGGGTCGGCGCAGCGGGCAGCCACGGCGTCCAGCGTCACCTCACCGGCGGCGATGAAATCGGCCAGTGCGTTGATGGCGGCTTCCGGCAGCTGCTTTTCGGTCAGCTCGGCCTTCACGCCGTCAGCACCAATCTTGTCCATTTTGTCAAAGGTGATGCAGACGGAATCCAGCGTATCGGAGGCAAAGCCCATGCTCTCCAGCATGCCGCGCAGGATGCGGCGGTCGTTGATGTTCACCGTGAAGCCGGTGAAGCCGATGTTCAGCAAAGCGCGGGTGGTCACGTCGATCAGCTCCACCTCGGCGTTGGGGGAGCTGTCGCCCAGAATGTCGATGTCGCACTGCACGAACTCGCGCAGACGGCCCTTCTGGGGGCGCTCGGCACGGAACACACGGTCGGTCTGGATCACCTTGAAGGGGCTGGGCAGCTTGTCCTTGTTGGCGGCATAGTAGCGGCTCAGGGGCAGGGTGAGGTCGTAGCGCAGGCCCATGTCGGAGAGCTGCTTGGGGTCGCCGGTGTTCAGGGCGGCGGTGAGCTTGTCGCCGCGCTTGAGCACCTTGAAGATCAGGTTCAGGTTGTCGCCGCCGTCGGACTTGTCCAGATTTTCCATGTCCTCCAGCATAGGGGTGGAGATGCGCTCAAAGCCGGACGCACGGTAGGTCTCCAGGATCTTGCCCTGGATGTAGTCGCGCAGGGTCTGCTCGGCGGGCAGCAGGTCGCGCATGCCCTTCAATGCCTGTGTTTTCATGGTTGCAATACCTCTCTATATGTCAATTGAATTGTTTCCAGTACATCATATTATAAAGGAAACTGCCGGATTGTCAATCCGAATGGGCACACTATCGCAAATTGCACGGATTTTGAGGTGAAACGATGAAACAGCAGTTTGCAGCAAAACACCCGTGGACGATCCTTGCCGCCGGGGCCGCCATTCAGGTGCTCACGGGGCTTCCGGCGGCGTGGGGCGTGTTCCAGCAGCCGGTCATGGAGGAATACGGCCTGTCGGAGCAGGGGGCGGGGTATGCGTTTGGCATCCTCATCGCGGCCTTCGGTGTGGGGTGCGTGCTGGGCGGCTTCCTGCAGGACAGGCACGGCCCCCGCTGCGCGGGCCTGTGGGGCACCGCCCTGCTCTGCGGCGGCTTTTTTGCGGCGGGCCTGCTGCCGCCGGGCAGCGCAGAGGCGTTCTTTCTGGCGTTCAGCATCCCGGCGGGGCTGGGCACGGCGTTTTTGTATCCGTCCATCCAGTCCTGCGCCCAGAAGTGGTACGCCGACCGCAAGGGGCTGGCCACCGGCGTCATCGGCGGGGCGGTGGGCCTGAGCGGTGCCTTCCTCACCGTATTCGTGCGCACGGCAGTGCGGGGATTTTGGGTCGTGCAGGGTATCCGGGGGGCCTTCTGGGCACTGGGGGCGGTCACCCTGCCGGTATGCCTTGTGGGCAGTCTGCTTTTGCAGGACCCGCCGCAGACCGGGCAGACCCAAAAACCGCAGGAGAACGGCAAAAACACCATTGACCTTGCCCCGCAGCAGATGCTGCGCACAAAGCAGTACTGGCTGTGCGCCGGAGCGGTGTGCTTTTCTACCCCCGCAGTGCTGCTGTTCAGCCCCATTATTTTAAAGCTGGGCATGGAGCGCGGGTTGGAGGAGCAGGCGGCGCTATGGAGCGTGGTACTGGGCAGCGTGGGCAGTGCGGCAGGCCGCCTGCTGATGCCTCTGCTCAGTGACCGAATCGGCCGCCGCCCCACCGACATGCTGCTGTTTGCAGTGTCTGCCGGGCTGTCAGCGGGGTTTGCCTTTGCACAGAGCTGGGGCGTGGTGGCCTGCTATGCGGGCCTCACCTTCTGCTACTCGGCGCTGGCGCGGTTCTGCCGGCCCTTTCCACCGACCTGTTCGGCTTCCCCCATGCGGGGGTCAACTATGGCTTTCTGGCGCTGGGGCAGAGCGTGGGCAGCCTTGCCTTTCCGTTTGCAGCCAATTTCTTCGGGCTGGAAGCCGGTCGGCACTGGATGGCTGTGGCAGCCGCCGGGGCCGGCTTTGCCTGCATACGGGCCTTGCGGCCGGTGGAACCGTCTGCTGGGCGCGGACAGCAGGGCATGGACCGGACCTGCTGACAGAATTGACAGAAAAATGACAAATGCCCGGCAGAAAGCGGACGAATTGACGGTTAGATGGAAATGACCAGAAAGAGAATTGCGGATTTTTGGCGGAAATGTCTTGCAAAATGTGCGCGCATTCTCTATAATAAAATCATGCGTGGTAGTGCTGTGCGGCCGAAAGAGAGAGCGGCCCGCGCAGCCGATGCAAAACGGGAGGACGAGCTGTGCCGGCAGGGCGCAGCCGTGTTCCCGCCAAGCGACATTTGTCAAAAGGAGAGTATGATTATGACCTATTCGCAGCAAGTACAGAATATGTGCCCGATCACCAAAGGTCCTAAGCATGGTCCGGCTCCCATCCCCGAAGAGGGCGCATGGGTCAAGGCCTACGAGATCAAGGACATCAGCGGCTACACCCACGGTGTGGGCTGGTGTGCACCTCAGCAGGGCACCTGCAAGCTGTCTCTGAACATCAAGAACGGCGTCATCGAAGAGGCTCTGGTGGAGACCATCGGCTGCTCCGGCATGACCCACTCTGCTGCTATGGCAGGCGAGATCCTGCCCGGCAAGACCATTCTGGAAGCCCTGAACACCGACCTGGTGTGCGACGCCATCAACGTGGCTATGCGTGAGCTGTTCCTGCAGATCGTCTACGGCCGCAGCCAGACCGCTTTCTCTGAGGACGGTCTGCCCATCGGCGCAGGTCTGGATGACCTGGGCAAGGGCCTGCGCTCCATGACCGGCACCATCTTCTCCACCAAGGCCAAGGGCGTCCGTTACCTGGAGCTGACCGAGGGCTACATCAACAAGCTGGCTCTGGATGCCAACGATGAGGTCATCGGCTATCAGTTCGTCAAGCTGGGCAAGATGATGGAGGACATCCGTCACGGCAAGACCCCCAACGAGGCTTACGAGAAGAACGTGGGTACTTACGGCCGCTTCAGCAAGGAGCAGGGCGCTGTCAAGTACATCGACCCGCGTGAGGAATAAGAGAGGAGGAACAACTCATGGCAACTTTTGAATCTATGGATCGCCGCATGCCGAAGATCGAGGCATGCCTGAAGGCCAACGGCCTGGAGTCTCTGGACGCTTGCAACGAGATGCTCCTCGCCAAGGGCATCGACTGCGACAAGATCGTCCGCGGTGTGCAGCCCATCTGCTTTGATAACGCTGTCTGGGCTTACACCCTGGGCACCGCCATCGCTGTGAAGCGCGGCCTGACCGACGCAGCCGAGTGCGCTGCCGCCATCGGTGAGGGCCTGGAGGCTTTCACCATCCCCGGTTCTGTCGCTGAGCAGCGTCAGGTCGGTCTGGGCCACGGCAACCTGGGCGCTCGTCTGCTGAGCGAGGACACCACCTGCTTCGCTTTCCTGGCAGGCCACGAGTCCTTTGCTGCTGCTGAGGGTGCCATCGGCATCGCCCGCACCGCAAACAAGGTCCGCAAGACCCCTCTGCGCGTCATCCTGAACGGCCTGGGCAAGGACGCAGCTTACATCATTTCCCGTATCAACGGCTTCACCTATGTGCAGACCGAGTACGACATCCCCACCCAGACCCTGAAGGTCGTCAAGGAGATCCCCTTCTCCGAGGGTGAGCGCGCAGCCGTCAAGTGCTACGGCGCTAACGATGTCATGGAGGGCGTTGCCATCATGAAGAAGGAGGACGTCCAGTGCTCCATCACCGGCAACTCCACCAACCCCGTCCGCTTCCAGCACCTGGTTGCAGGCACCTATAAGAAGTGGGCCATCGAGAACGGCAAGAAGTACTTCTCCGTTGCTTCCGGCGGCGGCACGGGCCGTACCCTGCACCCCGATAACGTGGCAGCAGGCCCCGCAAGCTACGGCCTGACCGACTCTCTGGGCCGTGTGCACGGTGATGCTCAGTTCGCTGGCTCTTCCTCCGTGCCCGCTCACGTTGAGATGATGGGTCTGATCGGCATGGGCAACAACCCCATGGTCGGCGCTACCGTTGCATGCGCTGTTGCTGCAGCTCAGGCTAACGCCTAATTATTCCCTAGTTCGGCAGAGGGGAGCTGCGTTCCGAATGCGCGGCTCCCCTTTTTATGCTGATAGATGTTCGCATGGACAAACCATGAAACAAACACCAAGAAGAAGGAAGGAAGATCCAATCATGAGAAAACGCATTGCTGCGTTTGCACTGGCATCCGTCATGGCCCTGAGCCTGTTCGGCTGCGGCGCAAAGAGCAACTCCGCCTCCTCTGCTGCAGGTGTCTCCGGTGACTTTACCGGCACCGCAAAGGGCATGGGTGGCGACGTGACCGTCACCCTGACCCTGACGGACAGCAAGATCACCGGCTGCACTGCCGAGGGCAAGGACGAGACCCCCGGCATCGGCACCATGGCTCTGGAGCAGCTGCCCGTTGCCATTGCTGAGAGCGGCAGCATCGCTGTGGACGGTGTGTCCACTGCCACCATCACCTCCAACGCCATCAAGGAGGCTGCTGCCGCCGCTCTGGCTGCAGCTGGTCTGAACGCCGATGACTACAAGACTGAGGTCAAGGCCGACACCACCAAGGCAGAGGACTCCACCATTGACGCAGACGTTGCCATTGTGGGCGCAGGCGGCGCAGGCATGACTGCTGCCATCACCGCTGCTGCTGAGGGCAAGAGCGTTGTCATCCTGGAGAGCCAGCCCATGGTGGGCGGCAACTCCGTCCGTGCCACCGGCGGCATGAACGCTGGCGACACCGTGTACCAGGACGAGAACGAGTTCGGCGAGTCCGCAGGCGTGGAAAAGACCCTGAAGACTGCTGACTGAAAAGTACGCCGACAACGCTACCATCACCGCCCTGGCCAAGACCGTTTCTGAGCAGTGGGCAGCTTATCAGGCTGACCCCAAGGGCTACTTCGACAGCGTGGAGCTGATGGAGCTTGGATACCATGATCGGCGGCAAGGGTCTGAATAAC